>Ga0155300_102_pt1 | contig 1693 bp, 2 predicted proteins | sample RifCSPhighO2_02_FD_106268 | JGI IMG/M metagenome (GOLD analysis project Ga0155300, IMG submission 106268) | Candidatus Yanofskybacteria bacterium RIFCSPHIGHO2_02_FULL_43_15c | reverse complement strand
AATATGTCCGCCCTTTTTAAAGTTCTTAACGGCCAAAGCGAAGTTATCCTCAAAAATATTGTCTCCCAAAATCATGGCCACATTATCTTGGCCGATAAAACTTTCCCCGATAATAAAAGCTTGGGCCAGCCCATCCGACCGATCCTGAATCTCATAAGTCAGCTTCGCTCCAAAATCTTTGCCGGAACCAAGTAAATGCAAGAAATCTCCGGCATGCTTGGGACTGATAATAATCAAAATATCTTTGATGCCGGCATTGATCAGCGTCTGCAAGGGATAAAAAAACATCGGTTTGTTATAAATCGGCAAAAGCTGTTTGCTGATGGTTTTAGTGAGGGGATAAAGGCGAGTGCCCTCCCCCGCCGCCAGAATTATGCCTTTCATCCCGTACGAGACAGGAAACGCTTCAATCTGCTTTTGACAAAGCGTTTGCCAGTGCCTGATTTAAGATATTTTTCTCTTTGACGAGCGTCATTCTCGTCAAGACAAGCTTCGTAATATATTAATTTATATGGCCCACGATACTTGGTATATGTAGACTTCTTTTCATTATGCTCTTTGAAGCGTTTCCGTAAATCATAAGTAAAACCAGTGTATAGATAGTTATTCTTATTCAGTAGTACATATATGTAAAACATGTTTTGGCTATCTCGTTCGGGATTCATATCACCTTTTAGAATGAGACTTTTTTAGCAGTGGTTTCCACCATTTAGAATTATTTTTATACCATTCTACCGTTTCGCGCAAACCGCTTTCCCATTCTATCTGCGGTTTCCACCCTAACTTCCTTATTTTTGATGAATTTAAAAGGTAGCGCGTATCGTGGCCGGGGCGATCAGGTACTATTTTCTTAATACTTCTCTCTTTTCCCAATATTTCTAAAATATTATCCGCCAACTGGTCAATGGTTTTTTCTACCCCGCTTCCCACATTATAACTTTCTCCAATCCGGCCTTTTTTCAAAACCAAGTCAATGCCTCGGCAATGATCTAAAACATGAATCCATTCGCGCTTGTTCCCGCTAGATTTAAAAACCGGCAAGGGTGACCCTTGTAAAGCCCGGACGGCAAAAACTGGAATAACTTTTTCCGGAAACTGGTGAGAGCCGTAATTATTACAGGCATGACTTATCGTAACCGGCAAGCCAAAAGTACAAAAATAACTGTTTACGATATGATTAGCCGCCGCTTTGGAAGCATTGTAGGGAGTGCGCGGTTCAAAAGGGGATTGTTCGGAAAAAGTCGACTTACTGTCTAGTGGCAGTTGTCCAAAAACTTCGCAAGTGGAGATGTGGTGGAATCTTGTTGGGTGAGCTTGCGGTGAGCTTTGTCTAATGGCTTCCAGCAAAACCGCCGTACCCAAAGCATTGGTTCTGGCAAAATCAATCGGAGAACTAATCGCCTTATTATTGTCCGATTCCGCCGCAAAATTTACGACTACTTCCGGTTTCTCTTTTTTTAAAATCCGGCTCATCGCCTGAAAATCGCCAATATCTGCCTGGTAAAATTTGTATCTTGGATTTTTTTCTATATCCCTTAGATTTTCCAAATTTCCCGCATAACCCAAAATATCTATATTAATTATTTTTGATTTAGGGTGAGTTTCCAAGTAGTACCTCGCGAAATGACTGCCGATAAAACCCGCTCCGCCGGTAATTAAGACTGTTTTATACATGGAGGCGGCAATGGGAATT
>Ga0155300_112_pt1 | contig 1751 bp, 2 predicted proteins | sample RifCSPhighO2_02_FD_106268 | JGI IMG/M metagenome (GOLD analysis project Ga0155300, IMG submission 106268) | Candidatus Yanofskybacteria bacterium RIFCSPHIGHO2_02_FULL_43_15c | reverse complement strand
CATAGTTTCCGTCTTGCCGGATTTCGACCCAGCCCATTTTCAGGCCGGAAGCGCCGGGAGCCAACGTAATCGTCCTGGTAAAACGGCTCCAGGGGCCAATAATGTCGAGTAGGGCAAAAAGAGAAGCTCGCCCCATTCGATATGTGTTTTCCGCCTCTGTTTTGTTCAGAAACCAAAAAGCCTCTCCGTTCCCAAGACGGAACGAAAAATCTATTCCGCACCGTTGGTCCGAAAGGTTGGCTACTCGGTACTGAAAATCGTAGCCATTAATCACCTTGGCATCTCCGGTGTAAGAACCTTCCGCTCCCGGAACTGGCTGAAGATTGCCCTCCACCTGGCTTCCCCCCTGCGCTTCGTCCATGCCGAGAACGGCAAAGGAATAAAGTTTCTTGAGCTCCCCCTGGCCGCAGTTTTGGCCAAAGGCCGGGGATGCCAAAAACACGGCCAAAAAAACAAACATTACCTTCGTAAACATACCTGCCTCCTTTGGCCTCCGTCAGCTGACGGATGGGCCAGTTTTTTTGTTAAAATTGCTGTTTTGTAGGAACTACTCACATCCTACATCTGTATTATAATTATACCATGAAACTAGCTTTTTTACAACTTTATGCACAATAACCACCAATCTGGTACTGAAAGAATACATTTAAACCTTCGACCAACAAAAAAGCGAAACACGAGGTTTCGCTGGGGCTGGTTAGCCCAAAGAACTAAAAACAAAAATCACCAAATATAGCCGAGACTTAAATTAAAGACTGTCCCGTTATGATAGCCGCCGGACAAAGAAATAACGGTATGGCTCATTGGGAAAATATTTACCCCCGCCACCGTTTTAATGGAAGCACTGACAGAATTTGCGGAATAAGTATTCTCCGGTTTTTCGAACTGGAATTCGCGTCCGATCACGTCCTTTAAATTCGGATGGACAAAAGAAGTAGTGTGAAATGTCTTCTTCAAAAAAACTACTCCCCCGCCTCCGGCCACAAAGGGACGCACTTTGCCCTTTTTCAAAATATTCACATAAACGGTTGAAGAAAGCAGATGGCCTTCCGCCTCGCTGGCAAAAGTGGTGGAAGCCAAAGGCTCCCCCGTCTGCGGATGATGAGTAATCGTCCTCGTGTTGGCAGAAATCGGACAGCCACCCGCCGTCGGTCGATCGCAAACCAGAAAGCCCGTTAAATAAGTTTCGGAAGGGGCATCCAACTGCCAACGTTGATAACCCACTCCAATAGTCATCCGGCCGTTCTGCTTGAAACGCACTTCCACTCCCGGAAAGACGGATTTGACACTACTCCACTCTTTGCTATCTCCGAAAAATTCGGCTGAACCTTTCAAAAAAGTCCCTTCAAAAAGAATGGCTCTATTGCCTTGTTCTGAGCCAGTCGAAGGAGTCTGGCCATAAACTGGCCAACCCATAAAAAACATAAATAAAACAACCATAATTGCTTTTTTCATTCCTATCATTCCTGCTCCTTTTTGTTAAAAAGCTTACCCTTAGTTTTGTATTAACATAAACTTAACAAGTGTGCAAGTGTTCCCAAAAGTTGTACAAGGTTCGACCTTGTATGTGGATAACTTTGGTTTTAGCAAAAGGAAAGCCCCGCTCTTTTGGTTTTTGCCAAAAGAGCGGGGCGGGAGGGTGTTAACCCCCTAGTTAAATTTCGGTGGGACGATGTCCCACCCGCGCTCATGGGGCCGCAAGTCGGCTTCCACGAGCTCAATATATCCGCCGCGGGCTGGAACCCGCAGTT
>Ga0155300_131_pt1 | contig 1946 bp, 4 predicted proteins | sample RifCSPhighO2_02_FD_106268 | JGI IMG/M metagenome (GOLD analysis project Ga0155300, IMG submission 106268) | Candidatus Yanofskybacteria bacterium RIFCSPHIGHO2_02_FULL_43_15c | reverse complement strand
CTGAAGGGGAGCTGACCAACTGGCGGGCGGCCATTGTAAATGCGGTGATTTTGTCTAAAATTTGCGGAAAATTCGATTTGAATGACTATATTTTGCTTTCCCGGGGAGAGGCCAAAGACACCGGCCGGGCTCGGCAGTTTATTTTAGCCAATGCCATTGAAGCTTTGATCGGAGCTATTTATTTGGACCAAGGATATGCCATGGCGGAAAAATTCGTTGATAAGTTTGTCATTGTAGAACTGCCGACAATTATCGAACAAAAGGCATATCGCGATTCAAAGAGTCGCTTGCAAGAAGAAGCGCAGGACAAAGTTGGAATTACCCCTACCTATGAAGTGCTCAAAGAATGGGGGCCGGATCATGCCAGGAATTTTGAGGTGGGTGTTTTCCTTGGTTCCGAACTGGTTGGCCAAGGCAGTGGCTTAAGCAAACAAGAAGCCCAGCAGATGGCGGCGGAGGATGCTCTCAAGAAAAAGGGGTGGCAAATTTAATCTAGTGGTGTATAATTTTTGTATATGAAAAATCAATTCGAAAGGTCAAAGCCGGACGCTACCTACGAAAGCGACCGGGAGATTATTATGTCGGAAATAATCGATGTCCAAAGAAAAATGGACAGTCTTGCTCAAGCATTACAACAAGCCATAAAAGAAGGGGCTGACTCTGCTTCTTTGAAAGAGTCCTTGGACCATAACGTGGACCAGTTGATTTTACTGGAAGGCGCCTTGAGAAAGTTGCGGGAAATAAGCGGCCCGGTTTCTCAAGAAAAAGATAAAGAACTGGCCGCCGTTAATTGATGGACAATTTTCCTCAAAACTCGATTCAGCCGCCGCGCCCTCCGGGGCCTATGGCGAAGGATGGGGAGCAGTATCAAGTACCTCCGTTAGAACCAACTTTAACCGGGTTAAATGGACCCCCTCATTCGCCACTCAAGCATACAAGGGGCATCCTTGTATGCTTGGTGTTTTCGGCTTTAATCGGCGGTTATTTTGTTTTAGCTCGAAATCAATCTTGGTGGCCGTTTGAAGATGTTGCCGTATCTATTCCGACTCCGACACCCAATGAAACTGCCGATTGGCAAACTTATCGGAATGAAGATTATGGGTTTGAATTCAAGCACCCTTCAACTCATACGGCATACACAAATACTGACCAAAAAAATGAAAAATTAATTCCGGCTGGCCCTAGCAGTACTCGTGTAGCTATTGCTGAAATTGAAGAACATCTTTTTTGTTGTGAGGCAATAACTTTGTCTTTTGAGTTTGTACCAATGGTATCAGCTCAAGAATGGCCTAAATATAATGCTCATGGAGATAAACAGTCGTCTATTAAATTTGCCGGGCGAGATGCTTTGCAATTTATTGGTACTGGAAGTATGGATTCAATATATAGGGTGATACTGATAGATATGCTGGAAGCATTACTAGTGATTAAACAAACATCGCAGTCTAATCTATTAGATCAAATCCTTTCGACCTTTAAATTTACTCGCTAACCTGCTCATTTAAATTTTTTTCTTCTTTATGATATATTAATCTTGTAAAGCTAAGTTAAAATTATGTTAAGTGAATACTTAGAAAAACAACTAAAAAAGACCAGATTTTAGACCATACAAAACCTTTTTTATTAATCAAATTTTGTTATAATATAGTGAAATGATTAACGAAAACAAAATTAAAATGGCAAATATTCAACAAATAGCCGAAAAGGGTGCTGAAATTTACAGTAAAATAAAAGGGCAATATGAGCCAAAAGAAAATGGCCGTTTTTTAGCTATTGATGTTTATAACGGAGACGTTTTTTTTGGGGTGACTAGTGTTGAGGCAGTTGAAAAGGCGCGCGGATCTCATCCAAACGAGGTTTTCTATGTAGTCAAGATTGGTTTTTCCGCGGCAGAAACACTTGCTCGTTTGGCAATGAGCCACTTATGATTAAAGGTTTAATTCATG
>Ga0155300_126_pt1 | contig 3092 bp, 2 predicted proteins | sample RifCSPhighO2_02_FD_106268 | JGI IMG/M metagenome (GOLD analysis project Ga0155300, IMG submission 106268) | Candidatus Yanofskybacteria bacterium RIFCSPHIGHO2_02_FULL_43_15c | reverse complement strand
CAAGGTGCCAGTATTGCCATTGCCCGATCTGTCTCTGGCCGTCGTGGCCGTCATATCTCCGCCGTCAAAAGTCCAATAACCGACGAGTCCGGCATTGAACGGATTGGTGCTATCCTTGTTGCTGGTATTTACTTTGGAAGCAAGACCCATTTGGTAGAGCCGAGTAATTTCGGAAGAAGTAAGGACACGGGTATAAACCCGAACATCATCAAGGAGACCGTCAAAGGGGCTGGTGGTCCCATCACTTAAGGTCCCGATACGCAGAACATTGGCTCCGGCATTAATCGCTCCCACTGCACTGGTACTGACCGGGCTGTTGGCATCTTCCACCCCATTTACGTACAGGCGCAAACCTGTGCCGGAAGCGGCCATAAAGGTGAAGCAAACATAGGTCATGGTACCCGATTGAAGCAATGAAGCATTGGTAGCGCCCTCCAGACTGCTTGAGTCGGTGTCGGCGCTATCAAAAACAGAGATAGTATAGGTGTCCGTTCTTCCGCTGGAAGCTCCCGTGTCATCGCGAAAAAACTGGAAGCCGTCCGTACCGCTGTTGTTCTTGGCTAAAATAACGTTATCACCGGTAATGGTATTGTGTTTGACCCAAGCACAGCCGCTCAAATCGGTGGCCGTATCGACAGAAGCAACGTCTCCCGCGTTAATAGTGTCATCCACCCCGTCAAAGCTTAACCCCTGACCGATTTTGCCGGCCGCTCGGTGGTACCGGACAAGGTGCCAGTATTGCCATTGCCCGATCTGTCTCTGGCCGTCGTGGCCGTCATATCTCCGCCGTCAAAAGTCCAATAACCGACGAGAGAAAAAGAAAGTCCCAGAAAAGAATTGGCCTTCTGAATCACCGCAGCCCTGGTCGTCTGAACAAAAAATACAGACAGGGAAAAAACGGTAATTAAAAATAATATTTTAGTTTTTTTTCTCATGTTTTTTGTTTTATTCAAATCTTAAAGTTGTAAGAATTTTCTCCATTTGTTCGGCAAACGTGGGATAAGTCATGACTTGATAAAGTTTTTCTTTATAAATAAACCAAACTTCAAATGTCCGCCCCATAATCTCATCGGCACTCTCAAAAGCAACGGCCGGAAAATCAGTCGCAATTTCAATATTCCTAAAGTTATTAATCTCGATGTCAGGAATGTCTTTTTTAATTCGCTCAATCGTCAGAGGACCGGTTTCATCAAAAGGCCAGAAGGCGATTTGGAATCCTTCTTTCTGTCCAGTTATTCGCTCCGCTACAATTTTACCTCCACCAGAAACAGGATAGGAGTTAACAACGAACCCTTTGGGATACTGGAAAGAAAAAATGTCTGTTTGATACATTTCCAGATCTTCTCCTTTTGAAGTTCCGACACTAATCGGATGATTATTCTCTTCCCTATTTTCCAGTCTGTCTTTCAAAAGAAAATAGAACCCTGCCAAAATGACTGTCATTATCAATATTCGTGTCTTGGCTAGACCTCTAATCATAAATCATTATCGTCAGTAATTAATATATAAATACATAGTTATGGCACAGGAGTGGGAGTGGGAGTAGATTCAGGAGTGGGAGTGGGAGTAGATTCAGGAGTGGGAGTGGGAGTAGATTCAGGAGTGGGAGTGGGAGTAGAAAAAACAGAATTCTGCGAATCGTTTTGATTAAGAAAATTCTGTAGTTGTTCTTTTTTAATACAAACTTCTTCCAGACATAGCTCTTTGGTAATTATTTTATCGCTGATAATTTGCGCTACTTTTAAGATACCCTTCTCAAATGCTATTTCAAATATGGTTTGTAATTTTTGAATAATTGATTCGAAAAGAAGATCTGTATCACTGGAAATACTACTGTCTGTGTAAGCGTCAAAAGCCAACCCTTGAACCCAATAATGAGGATTGACAAAGACCATGAGGGTCTGTTTATCGGAACCATCCAGCGCCTCCTCCAAAGCCATGCCGATCACTCGTCCGGATTCAACAGCTTTCGCCGCCTTACCCGGTATAGAAGATGAGGTTAAGTAGTCGCCTTTTTTAATATCTCCGTTCTCGTAAGAAATTTGTACCGGCACTCTACCCACCAAAGCAACCAGTACATTTCCATTCTTAGATATATATCCTTCAGCGTTAGAACCAGTATAAACATTGTTTCCCAAAACTATGCCTGGTTTAGTAGTAACCACTCCAAGCAGTTTATCATCATATAATTGTGAGGCCCTTTTAACCGAAGCGACCGATTCGTTATCCGAATCTAAAGAAACTACCTCTCCTTTGGCAATATTTTCCGTGGTTGGAAATTCTTCGGCTACGTCAACGCAACCAGCCGAGGGAACCCCCGCCCCGGTACAAGTGGAAGTAGCCCCATCGGAAAGAATATCTCTGGCAATGCTAAATCTGCCACCATAACCAAGTGACGCATAAGTTACTCCGGCGGCAGTTTCAACAAGCAAGTAGCGACCTCGGTGCGAAGTAGAGGCCGGTACGGTCATTTTAAGAACATCTCCGGATGTTAGAGACTTGGCTGAAATAGAGGCCACTGTTCCAACGGTATTATCAGAAAATATGGCCAATGATCCTGAAGCCGCACTCCCCGCACCAACGTCTCTAATATAAAAGAGGGTTTTGGGAGTGGTAGTGCCAATACCCACTCGAGGATTGCTAATCACATTAGCACTGCCAGTGCCAAGGCCATAAACCGTCAGTACTGGAGTGCCAGCAATTTGAGCGGTGTAAGATAAGACACCTCCAGAGGCAGTAGAAGCGGTTACCGCCATATCCGCCCAAGAAACAACTCCGGCATCGGAATCGAAATTCAATCCTCCAGTCTGTAAATAATTAATAGAAGAAATGCCGGTTGAAACATTGTGATAGAAGGCCCCCTTATCCATACTCACTCTATTATTATCGGCAAACAAGCTTAGAGACAAAGAGGCCGCACCGGCAAAAGAAATAGAACCCCGACCTTCCAAATCCCCAGAAATAAAAAGGTCACTAGAGTCAGCAATATAATTAGAATGGGTAGTAGCAATGGTCCCGAATCTGGAGTAAGCCGCACTGGAGTATCCTCCCACTTGCAGCGTATTGCCGGTGAGAAGGTAAGAGGCGGAGGC
>Ga0155300_128_pt1 | contig 3493 bp, 5 predicted proteins | sample RifCSPhighO2_02_FD_106268 | JGI IMG/M metagenome (GOLD analysis project Ga0155300, IMG submission 106268) | Candidatus Yanofskybacteria bacterium RIFCSPHIGHO2_02_FULL_43_15c | reverse complement strand
AAGGTCGCAAAGCCAGAACAAAGAGAAAGCGATGCAGATTTTGTCTTCCCGTTTGGCGCAGAGAATGCTGGAAGAGCAAGTGGAAGAATTAGTCAAATTAAAACCCAAATTAGCCACCGGCAGTGTGGAGTGGGGCAATCAAATCAGGTCTTACGTTTTGCATCCCTATAAATTAGTCAAAGACCATCGCACTGATTTTGAATCGCATGATCCGGAAGCAGTGCTGGAAGGAAATTTGGAAGAATTTATTAAAGCGGAGCTAAAATAATCGACCAGAGGCAAGGGGGTACACCAGGCACTTTTTGCAAAAGTGACTGGTATGTACCCCGAGGACTCTTGAGATTACGTGATCCAATTCAAGAAAGTTATCAAGAAATATAATCATCATTTTACGGCTTTGGACGGAATCGATTTGGAGATCAAAGACGGAGAGTTCGTTTCTTTGGTGGGGCCCTCGGGTGCAGGAAAATCCACTTTGATCAAAATGCTGATTAAAGAAGATCGTCCCAGTTCCGGCAAGGTTATTTTGGACGAAGTGGATTTGGCTGACGTGCCGGACAAAGAAATTCCTTTTTTGCGACGCAAAATCGGAACTATTTTCCAAGATTTTCGTTTGCTGGAAAGTAAAAACGCTTTAGAAAATGTGGCCTTTGCTTTGGAAGTGGTGGGGGCGGAAGACGACGATATCGCCAAGGATGTGGAGCAGGTCTTAGCCATTGTCGGCTTGGCGGACAAAAAGAAAAATTTCCCCAAAGAGTTGTCCGGCGGAGAAAAGCAGAGGCTGGCCATTGCGCGGGCTTTAGTGCATCGGCCGAAAATAATTTTAGCGGACGAGCCCACCGGCAACTTGGATTTGGTAAACAGTTTTGATGTGGTAAAATTATTGTGGAGAATCAACGAACTGGGCACGACTGTTATCCTGGCCACTCATGACGATAAAATAGTCAACACAGTTGGCAAGAGAGTCATTTCCATGGATAAAGGCAGAATTGTGCGGGACCAGCTTGAGAAAGGTAAATATATAATCTAATGGTTGAAATCTCAAATAAACAATCTTTCAAAAGAATTTTAAAATCCGGCTGGACTAATTTTCGGCGCAACCGTTTTATGAGTTTGGGGGCCACCGGCACGATGGCCCTGGCTCTATTGGTTTTGTCCGGTTTGATGGTTTTAAACTTTTTTACCAGCCAGACGGTAGGTTTTTTGGACGAAAAAGTGGATGTTAGCGTCTACTTCCAAAATGACGCCAAAGAAGACCAAATTTTAAAAATTAAATCCGATTTGGAAGAGCTTCAAAACGTTAAGTTGGTCAATTATATTTCGCAAAACCAGGCCCTGGAAGATTTTAAAAATCGGCACCAAGACGACCAACTGATTCAGGACTCGATTGCCGAACTGGAGAATAATCCCTTGCAGGCTTCTTTGAGTATTAAAGCGGTTGATCCCAGCCAGTATGCTTCGATCGCCCAATTTTTGGAAAGCAACAGCTTGAAAAGCGTTATTGATAAAATCAGTTTTTACGAAAATGAAACGGCCATCAATCGTATTCAGGGAATTTCCAGGAGTTTGTCTCGCGGGGGACTGGGGGTAACCTTACTATTGGCTTTGGTGGCGGTGCTGGTGACTTTCAATACGATTCGCCTGACCATTTACAACAAAAAGCAAGAGATTGAGATTATGAAATTGGTGGGAGCCACCAACTGGCATGTTCGCGGCCCGTTTCTGGTGGAAGGCGGATTGTACGGCCTTTTTGCTTCCTTAGCCGCGCTGGCCGTTTTTTACCCAGCCATTCATTTTGTTTCCGGGAAATTACTTAGTTTTGCTCCCAATATTAACCTCTTTCAACACTTCATCGGCAACCTTGGTCAGATGTTTCTCATCATCGTCGGTTCCGGTTTGGCTCTCGGCATTTTCGGCAGTATGATAGCCATCCGCCGCCATTTAAGGGTTTAATATTTTTGCAGAGTTTATAATTTTGGGCTTGTTTTTTTATGACTTTGTGGTACTAATATTAGAAATTTAGGATGCTTATTAACAAAGGAGATTTATGATTAAGGGATTGCGTGATATTAAGACCCACGGATCTTTGGACAGAGAAGGACGACTTTTTGGTGTTGCTAAATACTTGCGCCAAGAAGTCAAAAGAAATGAGTTTTCCGAAGAAGAATTTTGGGAGGGGAAGGTTAAAAGTTTTGAACGTAAAAGAGGTGTAAGGGGACGAAGATTCTCCCCGGATTTGTTTCTGGACTCGGCTCTTAAGAAGAAGATTAGAGCAGGCCAAATTGAACAGCTTCAGGTATTTATTATTGAAATGGAGAAATTTATCAGCGAAGGAATAAATGGGGCGGCTGCCGAACTCGAGTCTCTCAAGAGGAGGCTGGGGCGATGGGAAGAGGAGGGGTGAAAAAGAGATTGATTTTACTCTACTTTTTTAAACGGCGGTTGAAAAATCGCCTTTTTTATTCTAAAATATATTGTTTTAAGAATTTTGCCGGGTCGGCTAACGGTAGTATATAACTTTTAAATATGATATGATTTAGTTATGACTGTGTGTAAATTATGTAATGTAGGTTTCAAAGTTATAAGCAATACACATTTAAAGTCGGCCCATGGAACTAATATTTCTGAATATGTTGCCAAGTTTGGAAACAATGGAGTGGGATTTGTTTTGAGCGTAGCTAATCTTTCTAAAGACGACCCCCGCTATATTAAATGGCTCAAAAGTTTAAAAGACAGAAACACTGCTTGGGCGAAAGGTTTTACAAAAGATAGCCATCCTGGCTTAGCAAAAATGGTCAAAACTTTTAAAATTAAAAAAATTGATAATTTTAAAAAGTGGAGAGAAGAAGCTAGGTTATCTGGTAAGATTCCAGCAAGTTACCCTGAGTTTAAAAAAGATAGTAACCTATCTTTTTTAATAGGCATGACTCTGGGTGATGGAAATATACATAAATTTGATAGAACCGAAAGTTTGAGGATAGCTCTAGCTTCCAAGTATCCAGAACTTGTTGTATTTACGGCGAACAAAGTAAAAAAAGTTTTTGGTAAAAATCCCACAGTTCGAAAAGTTAAAAACTCCGAGTGCTTTACTGTCGGTATATATCAAAATAATATAAGCAATCGCCTTGGGATCCCGACAGGAGATAGAAGTCGACTTAATTTTAAAATTCCAGATTGGATTTCTGAAAACAAAACTTTTCTTATCAATTTTATAAGAGGATTATTTGAAGCGGAGGGTTCTCTTTCAATTCATTTACCGACGTGTACTTATAATTTTGCTTTTGCCAATAAAAATAAGAGCTTATTGAAAATTGTTGAAAAATCGTTAAAATTGCTAGGTTATCATCCAGAAGTAAGGCCTGTTGCTGTTCGTTTAAGAAGAAGGGCTGAGGTTGAAAGTTTTAAGCAGTTAATTCAATTTAGAATGTATTAATTGCGGGGTAGATAAAAGGTATATCGCCACGCTCTGAACGTGGAATTCTAGGTTCGAGTC
>Ga0155300_117_pt3 | contig 3495 bp, 2 predicted proteins | sample RifCSPhighO2_02_FD_106268 | JGI IMG/M metagenome (GOLD analysis project Ga0155300, IMG submission 106268) | Candidatus Yanofskybacteria bacterium RIFCSPHIGHO2_02_FULL_43_15c | reverse complement strand
TAACGGGATTTAGCCCCTAAAAACAATTCTTCCTCTGGCGCCGTCCGGGCTAAGTTCCAGCGTCACTCTATCTCCCAACATCACTTTGATATAATTCATTCTCATTTTTCCCGATAAATAAGCCAAAATTTCCCGGCCATTTTCCAGCCGCACCTTAAAAGTAGTATCAGGCAAGGTTTCCACCACTATGCCCGGAATTTTTATTTTCTTGTCCTCTTGTATCAAAGATTATGAAATGTTAGCAAATTAGGCTCAATAAGTCAACCCCAGCGTTAGTAGACGATTTTTACATGAACCTCTTTATTATTTTTGGGGACAGTTTTGACCCAAAAGGGGGAAAGGATCACTCTGGCTGATTCAATCTCTTTAAAACTTAAAAGATAGTCTTTAATCTGGTCCTGTTTTAATCCCAGGAGGCCTTCGACGATTTTGTTTTCCTCTAATTTGGTGGCCGCTTCTCCCTTAACCGCAGCCGTAAAAGTAAGGGTGGAACTTTCTTCGCCTTTTGCGGAAAAGTCAAACTTTACATTTTTGTATTCAACATTGACTGTTTCTTTTAATAAGACCAAATTACCGTTTTTATTTATAAATGCTTCGATGATTTGGAGGAGGTCTTTTTTTAGAAAACCGATCGATTTGGCTTCGGCGGAGGCGGACATGGCAAAACCTTCGGCCGAATCGTCAATTTCGACCGTCGATTTCAAAGAAGTTACCTCGTTTTTAGCAGGATCAACAATCTCCAAGTTGTTAGTTTTACTTTTCAAGCCGTTAAGAGATTGGTTCAGCACTTCTTTGGTGACGGCCTCTTTAGCGGAATTAAAATCTTGTTCGGTCACTATTGGCGATAAACCAATGGTACCGCCGGACATAGGTTTGCTTGATTCGGCGTAGAATCCTTCAAATTTTGGGGTGTTGTTGGCAAAGCCGGGAATGGAAAACCGGTCGGCGTTAATATTATATTCCGGCCCTGGTTTGTCGGCGATGACTTCCACGGTTGTGGAACCGGGTATCAGTTTGCTGTTAACTAGTTTAGCTTCTGGAATGGTAATGGGGCGAGGAATCCTGAAAATCAATCCCTTTGACGACTCAAAGCGGGTAGTGGCAACCAAATTTTGGGGGTCAGAATTGTAGTTGTTAAATACCATAATTTCTCCTCGCGCCTTTTTAACCACTTCTTTTTCTCCGGTCGTTGGAAAGTCTTTGGAGACGTCGGCTTTAAACGATAAAAATTGTCCGGGAATTTGATTGCGGTTTAGGTCTATTTCCGCCGCATTGGCGGAAACCGTGACGGGCAGTTCAAAATCCAACTTTTGTTTTTGGGGTTTTAGAATAACTTGGGCGCTTCCTAAAAAAGTAAAAAGAACGATTAAAAGGACTAGGGCCGCCGAGGCCAGAAAAATTAAATTAAAGTTGCGACTGGGTCTTTTTTTAATTAAATTAAATCCGCTCCAAAAGTTGGAGGCGGATTTTTTGAGGGGTCTTTCCGATGATTCCCTCTTTAGCCAAATACTTTCCAGTTTTTGGACTTTTTTATCGGCCGACCGGGAAGCGCTTTTTCTTGGTGTAGTGGCTTGGGCCATAGCCAATTCTGCTTGCCCTGAGTCAGTCGAAAGGGCTGAATCTGCCACAGCATCTTCTTCTTGGTCTTCATTTTCAAGAGGAGAATCTTCATTGGCGGCCCAGTCTTCGTCGTCGCCCGATTCCTGCCCTTGAGGTTTTTCCTCCGGTTCGTCTATTTTTGGGGAGACTATTTTTTTGGTTTTAGACTGCTGGGCCAGAAAACGAAAACCGTATTTATCGGCGTATCTTTCGATATTTTGGTCAGCCGTCATAATGGTGACTTGTTTTTGAGAGTTCTTGGCCTCTTTGGCCAGCGAGGCAAAATGGGCCTCTTTTTTCCCCACTTTAGTATTTTTAGGGAAAATAAAAATCATCTCTTCGGCTTCGGCTTTTTGAAAAGCATCTAAAATATCCTCGAACTGGTCGTCTTTGAGGACATTAATAATCTTGGTTGAACCCATAAGTTAATTGTAGCTGTTTTTAAGAGGGATTAAAAGCAAAACTGTCAACACACTAGTTTACTGTTGCCCGGATTCTTTTGGTTCCGGCGGAGACCCCGAACCGTCGCCTTCGGCGAGCTACGGGGCGGGCCGCTTCTTCTACTGTATTATAGCGCGAATTCTTCTTACTCCCGCCGCTATTGCTTCCTCCTTAGTAATCTTAAACTGGCCGATTTCGGAGGTGCGGGAAACATGAGGGCCGCCGCAGAGCTCTTTTGAAAAATCACCAACAGAGTAAACATTTACACGATCGGGATACTTTTGCTTGAAAAAACTTAAAGCGTCGGTTTTGAGAACTTCTTCATAAGGCATTTCTTCTTTAGTTACCGGCAAATCTTGGCCGATAACTTTGTTAACTAAATCCTCAACTCGTTTAATTTCTTCCGGAGTGAATTTTCTGGGGAAAGTAAAATCAAAGCGCAGTCTTTCGGCCGTAATATCCGAACCGGCTTGTCTTACTTCTTCTCCCAGAATTTTTCTTAAGGCGGCGTGCAGTAAATGCGTGGCCGTGTGCAGGCGAGTGACAATTTTAACTTCTTCTTCGGTGGCCGCTTTCAGTTCTCCCGTATTTAAAACCAGTCCGTGTCCGCCAAATTTTTTTTCCGCACCGGCGCGAGATTTTGCCTGATGCTCTTCAAACGCCTTTCTAAACTCGCCATACTCCACCTTCTGTCCCCTTTCTCGCGCTATTTCTTCCGTTAGTTCAAAAGGAAATCCGTAGGACTGATAAAGATCAAAAGCAATTTTTGAATCCAAAATCTTATATTCAGAAATTTTTTTGTTACCCTTCTCCAGAGTTTTTGCAAAACGTTCTTCTTCTTGTCGCAGTTCTTTAATGATTATTTCTTTGTTTTCTTTTAATTCCGGGTAATCTTTTTCATACATTTCGATAACCGTGTTCACTAAAGCAAGCAAAAGAGGTATTTTTTGGTTAATATCGAACTGGCTACCAAAGCGAATGACTCGTCGGATTAAACGCCGTACCACATAACCCTGCGCTTTATTGGAAGGGCGGGCGCCGTCAGCGACTAAGAAAACGGCCGCTTTGGTGTGATCGGCCATAATTCGAAAGGCTTTTTGGTAATCGTGGTATTTTTTACCGGTAATTTTTTCTAACTCTTCTACGATAGGTTTAAGCGCACTAGTTAAAAATATATCCGGCTGATTTTCCGAAGCGGCGGTGATTCTTTCCAGTCCTCCGCCGAAGTCAACGTTTTTTTGAGGAAGCAGGTCAAACGATCCTGATTTATTTTTTTTGTATTCAATAAAAACGTTGTTGCCTATTTCAATAAAACGGCCGCAATCGCAGTTGGGATGGCACTTTTCCCCGTATTGCTTATTGTGTTCTGTGCCAAAGTCGTAAAAAATTTCCGAATCGGGGCCGCCTACTTCTCCAGGGGGCATGTTCTTTTTTTTGCCATTTCTGGACCACCAG
>Ga0155300_119_pt1 | contig 6074 bp, 8 predicted proteins | sample RifCSPhighO2_02_FD_106268 | JGI IMG/M metagenome (GOLD analysis project Ga0155300, IMG submission 106268) | Candidatus Yanofskybacteria bacterium RIFCSPHIGHO2_02_FULL_43_15c | reverse complement strand
TGTGCTTTACGTCCACTCCCAATTTTGATTTGGGTAAGTCGCGGACATGGCCGAAAGAAGCCAAGACTTTATAATCCGACCCTAAATATTTTGAAATGGTCTTTGATTTTGCGGGGGATTCTACTATGACAAGATTCATATTTATCTACCAATTACTAATCAGATACTAATATACTAATAAAAATCATTCGTAAATTAGTGCTGGATTCGTAATTAGTAGATTAAGGCAAAGCAAACCGATTATTTCCCAAGTTAATTATTTTATTCTCCAGTTCCATGTTCATTAAGCAGGAGATCACTTCCGGCGGGTTTTTCGAAGTAGCGCGGATAATCTCATCCAAGCTTAAAGAATTTTGGCTGATAATATTAAAAATACTTTTTTCAAAGTCGTTGGAAGGAATTAAGACAAGTTGGCGAACATTACTATCTATATTGTATTCTGTCAAGATGGCGGACGAGTCGGTAACCACTTTGGCGCCAGAGGCAATCAGTTGATTGGGGCCTTTTGATTTGGAGGAAAAAATAGAACCGGGTACGGCAAAAACGTCCCGATTCTGATCTAGGGCACATTGGGCAGTAATCAAAGAGCCGCTCTCTTCATCCGCTTCGATGACCAATACTCCGCGAGATAATCCGCTGATGATGCGGTTTCTTTGGGGAAAGGAAGTTTTATTTCCGGAAGCAAGCAGAGGGTATTCTGTAATAATCGCTCCGTTTTTTTGAATAATTTCTCTGGCCAGTTTTCTATTTTCAGCGACGATGGAGCTATCGTTTAATCCTCCTCCCAAAACGGCGATGGTGGGCTGGTTCATTTTAACCGCGGCTTGATGGGCCAAACCGTCGATGCCCATGGCTAAGCCGGAAACAATCGTCAAGCCCGCTTGAGCTAGCGGTTCGACGATTAAGGGGGCCGCCCTTTTTCCGTATTCCGTTAAAGATCGCGTGCCGACCACCGCAAAACAACTCCCTTTTAGAGCATCTTTGTTCCCTTTGATGTATAGCAAGAAGGGAGGATCAGCGATTTGTTTGAGGGGTTCGGGGTAAGCTTGGTCGTTGAGGCTGACGACTTGGACATTTTCTTTGTGTAATTCTTGCCATTCTTTTTCCGGATCTATTTTCTTTATTTCCGGAGCGTCAGAGGGGAGGAGTGACTTTAGGCGCGGAGAATGCCAGGCCCGCTCAAAGTTTTCGTTAAAGGAGGCAGCAATTTTTTGAAGAATAACAATGCGGCCTAAAACCAGGATATTTATGGCGTTGAGATACTTTAAATCCATTGCTCAATTTTGGCCCTTGCTTCCTTAAAAATATCTTTTAGTTCTGCTTTTTCGGAAGGAGTAAATTTAGATAAGACAAAATCGGCTACCATCGCTTTCCGCTTTTCATCCGATTTTTGGCCGCGAGCGAGTTTCAGTTTAGAATTGGCCAGACCGATTTTAAGACGGTGGATATTTTCTGTTTTTAGTTGTCCGAGAATGGACTTAACGCCCTTATGTCCCCCGGTCCCGGAACCGGGAGATAATTTGGTAGAGCCGAAAGGCATATCGAGATCGTCGTGGACAATCAAAATGCGATCGGCCGGAATTTTATAGTAAGTTTTTATTTTTTTAACGGCTTCTCCCGATTTATTGACGAAGGTTTGAGGTTTGACCAAAATTATTTTTTCTCCTTCTACGCGTCCGCTGGCTATTTCGGCCAGCAATTTTTTTTCTAAATTAAAATTGGAAGCCTGAATGAACTTGGCTAAAAAATCCAAAAATAAAAAGCCGACATTGTGCCGCGTTTCAAAGTATTCTTTGTCCGGATTGCCCAAACCGATAAAAAGATAAGTCATAACCTCAATTATATATAACCGAAAAGTTTTGTATATAGGGATTTGCCCCCAGTCCAAAAAGGGGATATAATCAATTTCAGTATTTTGCACAATTTGGAGGGGGTTAACCATGACACTATCTCTTCAAGAGCAAGGGCAATTCATTTCTATTTTAGACAAAGAAGAAGAGCGGGTTATTCCAAGGAGATCCAACAGCCTTAGGGTTATTACCGAGAGTAGCAGTGATTCGAATCGGTTTGCTCTTGACGAAGAGGACATGGCCGAGTCTTGCGGCCAGTTGGCCGTCAGCATTGGTTTATTAAAGTCTTCCGAAGAAACTTTAAAGAAAATAGAAGCGGCGCGAGAAAGAATCAATAAGGGAACTTTTGGTCAATGTGGCGACTGTGGCAACGACATACCGTGGCCGCGTCTTTTGGCGGTGCCTTACGAGACAAAATGTGTCCGGTGCAAAGAAAGAGAAGAACAGGAACGGGCAGAGGCCCAGGCAATAAAACGTCGACTACCATTTTTGTCCAGGTTTGACGATGACGAAGAGGTGTCCAGCCGTCTTAACTTTAAGCCACTGACAATTTTTTCATAAGAAAAAAGGCGGGACCAGAACCCGCTTTTTAGTTTTAAACTTTTGGTCTTGAATGTGCCGGAAAGTTATAGTATAATTAGTACTTACCCTTTGTTTTATGGGCGACTTTAAAGATAATTTCGAAGGCAAAAGAAAGCCGGACCGGGAAGAAGTTTTGTCTTTTTTTTGGGAAGTGGTAAAAATCGTGGTGGTGGCGTTGGCTATTATCGTGCCGGTGCGCTATTATCTATTCCAGCCGTTTTTTGTCAAAGGCGTTTCCATGGAACCCGGTTTTAACGACGGCGATTATGTTTTAATAGACGAGATTACTTATCGTTTTCGTGAACCGGGCAGGGGTGAGGTTATCGTTTTTCGTTCTCCTCAAGACCGGTCCCAGTTTTACATTAAAAGAATAATCGGTTTACCGGGAGAACAACTGGAGATCAGCAATAACAAGATTACTATTTTTAATGAGCAAACTCCGCAAGGGTTTACATTAAATGAGGCCAGTTATTTGGTGGACGAGATCCCTGCTTCCGGTACTTTGAGGGCCAAAGTAGGGGAAAATGAATACTTTGTGTTGGGCGATAACCGTTTGAATAGTTCCGATTCTCGTTACTGGGGCAACGTCAACAAAAAGTTCATTACCGGCCGGGTTTTTTTACGAGCTTGGCCTTTAAACAAAATTGCCAAATTCGAACCGGTTAGTTATCCTTTCAAGTAATAAAACGTTACTGACAGAGCAGTCAGCAAGTTGTATGTCTAAACAAAAAACAATTCAATCCGTAAAAGGCATGCACGATATTTTGCCAGCCGAGCAAGCATATTGGCGGTATGTTTATAAGAAATTCGCGGGACTTTTGGAAGACTATGGTTATGAAAAAATCGATACGCCGATTTTGGAATCGGCGGATTTGTTTTTATGCTCGGTCGGTGAAGCCACCGATATCGTCGAAAAAGAAATGTATGCTTTCAAGACCAAAGGAGGAGACGAACTGGCCCTACGTCCGGAAAATACGGCCGGAGTGGTCAGGGCTTATATCGAACAGGGCATGAACGTCTGGCCCCACCCGGTCAAGCTGTGGTATTGGGGGCCGATGTTCCGCCATGACCAGCCCCAAGCGGGCCGTTATCGGCAGTTTTACCAGATGGGCATTGAATCTTTTGGGGATGAAAGTCCGGCGGCGGATGCCGAAGCAATTTATGTTGCCCTTTTGTTGTTGGAAAATTTAGGTTTTAAAAATTTAGTTTTGAAAATTAACAGCATCGGCGACCAAAATTGTCGGCCGCAATATATTAAAGCTCTGAAAGAATTTTTTAAAACAAAAAACAAAAAACTTTGCGCTCAGTGTAAGATCAGATTAAAAAATAATGTTTTAAGAATTCTGGATTGCAAGGAAGAAGTCTGTCGGGAAACTTTCAAGGAGGCGCCGCAATTTTTGGATCACTTGGATGAATATTGCCGGGATCATTTTAAAAAAGTGATTGAGTTTTTGGACGAAATAAAAGCCCCTTATCTGCTTGACCCATTTTTGGTGCGAGGCCTGGATTACTACACGCACACCGTTTTTGAAATTGCCTTAGAGGAGCCATCCTCAACCAAATCAGAAATAGATAAAGACACACAACCAGCAACCCCGAATCACGACCCCGAAGGAGTACAAGTACCCTACGGGGCAGGCAAGTCGGCTACGGGACAGGCCGGCAACCAGCAACCAACAACCAGTCCGGCTGCTGGCTTAACTTTAATTGCGGGAGGACGATATAATAAATTAGTCAGTCTGCTTGGCGGACCGGCTACTCCGGCGGTAGGTTGGGCCAGCGGAGTGGAGCGGGTCATCTTGGCCATGAAGAATTTAAATCTCAAACTGCCGGAAAGCAAAAGCCAGCCCAAAATCTTTCTGGCTCAATTGGGAGATTTTGCTAAAAGAAAAAGCCTGGTTTTATTCGAAGAGTTCCGTCGCCATGGCATTAAGGTCGGTACTTCTTTGGGGCGTGACAGCATTAAGGCTCAGTTGCGCATTGCTAACCGGCTGAACGTTAAATTCACTTTAATCATTGGACAGAAAGAGGCGATCGATAAAACGATCATTTTACGGGAAATGTACAGCGGCATTCAAGAAGTGGTTCCGATGAGCGGGATTATTGAAGCGGTGAAGAAGCGGCTAAAGAGTTAAACATGGATATTTTTTGCAAGATTATTAACAAAGAAATTCCGGCCGAGATAATAGAGGAGGAAGAAGACTGGTTAGCGATTAAAGATATCCATCCGCAAGCTCCAGTGCATGTTTTGATTATTCCCAAAAAACACATCGGCGGAATGGCAAAAATTACAGAAGCTGATGCGGAATTGGTGGGGAAACTTTTTGTGGCGGCCAACAAAATTGCCAAAAAATTGGGCCTTGAACAAAATGGATTCCGAATCATTGTAAATCAGGGAGAACATGGCGGGCAATTAGTTCCCCACTTGCACATCCATCTTTTGGGTGGAAAGAAGCTGGGGCCGAAAATAGTTAAAGACTGATCTACTAATAATTACGAATTCAGTACTAATTTACGAATGAAGATAAGATTTTCCGATCAGTATATTAGTAAAGGATTAGTAATTAGTAGATGAAGAAAGGAGGAACTTATGGATGTTAAGCGAAAACCAAACGAAACGGTCGGCAGTATGTTGCGCCGATTTTCCAGGCTTGCTCAGCAAAGCCGTTTTGTGCCGAAAATAAAAGCCTCGAAATATTATAAGAAAAAGGCCAGCGAAAGGCAGGAAAAAAATCGGGCCATTATGCGGGAAGAACTAAGGAAACTGCGCCGACATTTGGAAAGACTGGGAAAATACAGCGAGGAAGTTTTTGAAGAGGAAAAAAAGAAGATTAAGCAGAAATTAGATTTATAGTTTATCAAGTTTGTAAAGTTCAATCATCTACTAATTACTAATTTTCTACTAATATACTAATAGATTTCATTCATATATTAGTACTTGATTCGTAATTCGTCGATAAGTTTGCGAAGCAAATATGCTTAAACAGCAATTACAAAAAGAACTAACGGAGGCGCTTAAAACAGGAAACCAGCTGAAGCGGTTGGTTTTAGGTACGCTGATGACGGCGGTCAAAAATAAAGAGCTGGCGAAAAGAAGACAAATTGGTAAAACCACCAACGATACCAAAGAACTGGAGGAAAAAAGCCAGCTGACTGAAGAGGAGGTTTTAGAGGTAATTTCAAGCGAAGTTAAAAAAAGAAAAGATTCCATTGAACAGTTTCAAAAGGGCGGCCGGCACGATTTGGTGGAAAAAGAAAAATTGGAAATGGAAATTTTGGCGGCTTATTTGCCGGAACAATTAAGCGAGGAAAAAATTAAAAACGAAGTTCAGCATGTTATTGAAGAACTAGGCGCCACCAGCCCCAAAGAAATGGGTAAAGTAATCGGAGCGGTCATGGCCAAACTCAAAGGCCGGGCCGATGGAACTCTGGTCAGTAAAATTGTCAAAGAGATTCTGGTAAAATAACAAGTAACAAGGATGCCTTTTGTTAACAATAAAAACCGGCCGAAAAGCCGGTTTTTAAATCACTTTTGACAGACCTACCACGAAAGTTGTATAATTAAAGAATAGTAGAAGTCCCAAACCTTAACAATTTTTGAAGGAGGAAAAGCTCATGAAAAATGAGACGGTCCGACCGATG
>Ga0155300_127_pt1 | contig 6239 bp, 2 predicted proteins | sample RifCSPhighO2_02_FD_106268 | JGI IMG/M metagenome (GOLD analysis project Ga0155300, IMG submission 106268) | Candidatus Yanofskybacteria bacterium RIFCSPHIGHO2_02_FULL_43_15c | reverse complement strand
ATTATCCGGGTAAATTAAGGGAAGGTCGGGGGGGGGTGTCGGGGCAGCCGAGACAGGCCCAAAAACAGACTGGACAGTAGGTGCCAAATATGGCCAAATATGGCCGATAATTATCCACAATTGACACTCTTGTGGCCTTCGACAGGGTATGTATAATTAAGGATAACGATGGTTGACTTTCTCAGCTAGTTTGCTAGCATGGGTAAGTCAAAACATCAGATATAGCCAGTAAAACATTGGAAATTATGACGAACGCAATAGTTAAACTGACTAAGATATAGCCATTTTTGGCTGCTTTGTATTTTGGAGACGGGTTTAAAAATTTAAAAATTGGCTGGCCACTTCTGGATCTCGACACATCGACACCTCGAGTTTAGAAGCGGATAGCCGATGAACGAACGTTGAAAATTAGGAGAATGATAATAATGTAGCGAATCTAGAAAAGTATATTAATTTGCGATCAAGAAACATTCGTGTGGGCGCATTTGTAGCGTGCTATTCGAATGCAAGGTTTTGAGTCGAAAAGGCCGCTGTTAATTTATTGGTCGAATAAAAATTAATTAGCGGTTGGTCAACGAAACCTTAAAATAGTAAAAGACGATAAAAGTAGAAATTTAAAATAGTAACTAAACTCTGTGCTTATCGACATATCGATTTGAGTCGAGATATCGAAAGTTCAGAGCAAACATAATAATTAAAATGAATATCGTATCAATAGATATCCGCGACAGGTTTTTGAAAGCTGTCACGGTACTTACTGCGGTAGCGACTATATTGACGCTATCAGGTGTTGCCTACCTTGCTCCAGTAGCATGGGGCGCAACTCCAGCTGACTATGGCCTTATGGAAGGTGACACCGTCAGCGCAGCCGGTTCTGACGATCCGGATGTATATATCGTCAACGAGAATGGATACAAGAGATTATTCTTGAATCCAGAGATTTTCAATCTCTATGGCCATCTCGGAGGATTTGCCAGTGTTAAGAATGTATCGCCTGCGACCAGGGATGCCTTCGTAACTTCCGGCTTATTCCGAGTTGACGGAGATGAGAAGGTCTACGGTTTGGAAACAACTGGAGAAGACGTAGCCGTCTTGCACTGGGTTAACACATCCGGCGCGCAAGCGGTTGCGGATGACGCGAACTTCTTCAAAAAGGTCTTCGTCATCAACGCGGCTGAATTTGCCTTGTACTCGGTAAGTTCCGAATATACTTCGGTAAATCAGGTTCCCGCGTATGCAAGAGGCGGTTCAGTTGCTCCAGCACCATCCGGTCCATTGTCTGCGAGCTTAGCTCCTGGCAATCCGGCTGGTACAACTATCACCAGAAACGCAATCGGAGTTGAATATTTGAGATTCCGATTAAGTGGTACTGGTACGGTTAACACTTTGACCATTAAAAGATCAGGTCCTGGCTTAACCGCTGACTTTGGCAATGTTTATGTATATGAAGGAGCTACTAGGTTGACCTCCGGCAAATCATTTTCGTCTGCTGATGGTTCCCTTACCTTCTTGCTAAATAAAGCCGTTGATGGTTCCAAAGACCTCTCAATAACCGGCGATATGGCGACTGCGACGGTTGGCGATGTTAACTATGTCCAGTTGACAGGAGTTACTTTGTCAGGCGGCGCTTCGGTATCCGGATTGCCTTTGAGCGGTAATAACTTTACCGTATCAGGTGCTTCATCCGGTACTGTGACAGTTGCCAAGTCCGGTTCGTTGTCTGATCCGACTGTCGGCCAAAAACAGGCGCAGTTGTCAGAGTTCAAGTACACAACCGCGACCGAAGGTGGAACCGTAAAGAGGATCACCATGATAAACGGTGGGACATTGAAAGCGGCTGATTTGACCAATGTTAAGTTGCAAACCTTAACTGGTCAGGAGTGGGCAGGTACTTCAACCTCCAACGGTTATGTGGTATTTGACCTTGGCACAGGACACTTTATCGCCAAAGGCGGTAATGCTGTCTTCAAAGTATTAGGTGATGTAGGCGGAAAGAAAGATGAAACCGTCATCCTCTACTTTGAGTATGACACTGATTCCAATGTTACTGGTGATCAATATGGCCAACCAATGGCGATAACCGACACCGCATTGGATGAATCCAGTGACGCTACCACTTTGACCCTTCAAGGAGGCGCGTTGACGTTGACATTCGTCGGTCCTACGGCTACTACGGTTGGAACCACGGTAACCGATGTTACCTTGCTTAGATACACCGTGACCGCCGCTTCAAACATTGAAGCGAAAAGGCATGAGTTTGTGCTTTGTAAGGATGACACTGGTAATGGTACCTACGATGCTGCTGCCGATACAACCAATGGTTGGGCTGATGTAACCGACTTTAAAGTTTGGGATGAAGATCTCAATGCGGTTGTAATTGGACCGCAGGATGGAACATCGTTTACTACATCCAATACTGGTGCGTGTCCTGATGCAGTAACGGGCGCCGAGAAAGCGTTTACCGACACTGTTGATTGGTCAGCTGGTAAAACCTATAACTATAAAGTTACGGCAGATGTTACTGCCGATGATACTGGTAGCGGTATTGCGCTTGCTTCAGGAGATATCTTCAGAGCGGTTCTTGACGACTACTCGGATGATGCTGGTGATGTAACTAAGATGAAATATGCCGGCACCAACACCTCAGTCGCCGCAGCTGATATCGTTCCTAGAGCTGACATTTCGGGTAGCAACATTACGCTTGGATCGGCTTCATTGACTTTGAGCTTGGCCGGCAACCCTGCTGACCAGACAAAGATAAAGGGCACCAAAAATGTAAATGTGGTTGGTGTTACCTTTGCCGCAAGTCAGGCCTCCGCGCTAAAAGTAACCAGTATTAAAATAACCGGTTACGCCGCTGATTTACCTTCTGGAACATTTGCCGCAGGCGTTGAAAGTGGAGGTAATGCGGTTACAGTTGCGAATGCAATGGCCAAGGTTCAGTTATATGAATCAGAAACGGGAAGTTTGATTGCCGGTACGAATAAAGTTACCAGCAACATACTGGGTACCGCCGGAACTGGTACGATGACCTTTTCTAACTTGGATTGGAACATTCCAGCCGGTACTTCAAAGACGATGTTAGTCAGGGTTGACTTGTCCAGCAATGCCGCATCCGGTACAGCTGGAGACGGTTATGCCTTTGACATCGCGGCAACGGCGGATGTGACGGCTTTGGATGTTGATTCCAACACCGTAAACGCCGGTAACCAGAAAGTAAACGGTACTGCCGCCGCTCCGACGCAGGTATTGACGGTAAAGGAGAGCGGTTCAATGACATTAGCTGTTTCGTCAGATAGTCCTCAAAAAGGCGCTATCTACTGGGGACAGACAAATGCTCCTGTTTCTAAGTTCAGGTTGAGCTCTACGGACGAAGGTCAATATATTGAAAAGTTGACCATCGCCGCGTCTAATTCAACCGAAAATACTAATGCTAAAAATAACGTTAGTACGGTTTTCCTGACCTACAAGAACAAAGCTGGAAGTACGTTGACGACTAGCCAGTCAATGGGTAATGCGGCTTCGGTGAACTTCGCATGGGCGACGGGGAACGACAATAGGCCTTATGTGCCGCAAGATTCTTCATTAGACATATCAGTCAATGTTAATATGAAGACCAAGGCCGAAGGCGCGACTCCGACCAACGCTTCTCCTGAATCTGTGTACTTCGGATTGGACTTAGTTGATAGCTTCAATGGAAGCTACGCTAACGGATTCAGAGCGGTGGGCGATGGTTCCGGAAGCGTTCTTGATGGAACATCTGCGAACATAAATGATGTATCTGGCTCAAACGACCAGTATGTCTATAGGGTGTATCCGAAGTTTGAACAAGTTGCTTTGCCTTCGCCTTACAACTTGCTTGGTACCCCGACCGTATTCAAATTCTCAATCACGGCTATGGGTCTTAGCGACTCAACATTGAGATTTGATAATGAATCTACCAGTTCGGGTTCTATCAAGTTTGAGATCGTGTCGTCCGGTGAGTATACATATGGTACAACCACAAGCACGACTTACACGATTTATGATGAAGCTAATGTCACGATTGACACTTCTTCATCAAGCGGCGATTCAAAGGGATTAGCTCCTAACGGATCTTTGTCCTTCAACTTCTCGTCTAAAGACGTGGAGATAAGCGGAGGATTGTCAAAGACCTTCAGAGTTGAAATTACCAATCCGAACAATAACTACTCCAAGACATCAGCTACCGGAAGAGCAGCCGATTACTTCCAGCTGACCTTGCTTGATGATGAGGCCGGATTGATAAACTGGGTTGCTGACTACAACAACGGGCTTACAGCTACTGATACAACATCAGTAACTGGTACTCTAAGGAGCTTGCCGATGTTTGGTCCGACCTTCCAAAGATAACGTAAGTTATCTGTAGGAAAGTTAGACTTTCCAGAGATAGTCAAACTACCCTTTGGGTAATCTGGTAAATATCTGACGATCCTGATTTCTAAGGGATTTGTCAGAGAACTCAAAACCCCGTGAAAGCGGGGTTTTGAGTTGTTTAAGAATTTGGTATTATGTGGTTATGGTTAATAAAAGATTATTAATTTTAATTTTGTTCTTACTCTTTTTATTACCCGTCTTTGCTGGTGCCGCCAATTATTTAGACGGAGCCTTACTGAGAGCCGAAGGAGACATAAAGGTTTATTTGATAAATGTTAATATCAAAAGATGGGTTAGCAATATTGAGGTGTTCAATTCTAATAATTTTAAGTGGCAAGACGTAAAAATTGTCTCCAAAAAAGAAGTAGCTAAGATTAAAGAGGGTGAGCCACTTGTTTTAGAAACAGTTTCACCTCGTCCTTCGCCTTCGGCTTCCCCCTCTGCTAAAGCTACGGAGGACAAGACGGAGGGCGCAGCGACTCCGACTCCGATAGCCAGTGCTTCTCCTCTGCCTCCGGTTCCAGCGAAAATCAACGAAATTTTACCACCCCTTGATTATATAAGGGCCGACTGGATTGTGTCCGACATCACTGCTAATTACGGCCGTGTCGGCCAGAAAATAATCTTTAAATATTCTGATAAGGAGAAGGATAAAATTGAGAATTTCAGATTGTATGAGAAAAAACCGGGTGACCGATATTTTGCCAAGATTGCTGAATTTGAGGAAGTGCCTTCAACTGGCTGTGAGGATATAGACATTGACGGGGAGTGGATGCTTACCGAAGCTGGTCAATGTGGATATTGGACAATCCAGAGGATGGTACCTCCGGGCGCTGTGTCCTCCGTAGCCTCTGGCGTAGGACGGGGAAGAGGCACTACGGCTTATTTGTTCTCAGCGGATTATTCCGTCGGTGACTATACTTACTATGTTGCCGGTGTGGATCAGGGCGGAAAAGAAACCCCTGCTTCTTTGGAAGCAAAAATGGTATTTCTAAATCCTGTTAGTGTCTTAAGTCCTGTTGATGGCCAACAAATAAGTGGCGTTTATCCTAATTTTAAATGGACTATTGCAAGTGGTCCGCCCAATGACGATGCAGGTTGGCCCGCTGATTCAATGGCTGACTACTTTGTTATGATTTCTGACGATAAAAATGCTCAAAGTCCAGTATGGGCCAAACAGTTAAAAATATTGTCGGGAGAAACAGAAAGGCAACTTTTTTACGATGGACTTGGACTTAATCCGGCCAAAAAATACAAGGTAAATATTTACGGCCGTTATCGAAAGTCTGAATATGATCCGGATTACATATCAATTCCGTTTAATATTCCTGAATTTTGGATAAAAAAGCCAGGGTTGGTATCTGTGTTTAGAAATATTTTTGCTGAAATATTCAGCTTGTTTTTCTAGGCGGTTTTTGTTAGCATACACTCCATGATTATAAGTAGAAACAAGATAATTTTATTGGTTTTGGTTGCTGTGGCGGCGTTTTTTTTGATTTTTTATTTTGGAAGTGCTTGGGTATTAAATTTGGTTAATACGCCATCAGAATCACCCATCTCGATGGTTTCACCGCAAATAGAACCATCTGAAACAGAAAACCCTTCTCCGACGCCAACCACAAGACCGATTGCTACAAAAGTTCCCTTACCGACAGGCGATGGCCGAACTACTTTTATAGACGAAGCTGTTCCCTGGAGCTTACTTTTAGGCCAAGCATCATGTCAACTGAAAGGCGAGATAAAATTTTTAAACCACAATACTTACGATAATCAAGATGCTAAATTTATTTACAGCGGAGTTGACCATCCGGGAAGGAATATTTTTTGGACCGTAACTCCTCAAG
>Ga0155300_133_pt1 | contig 6940 bp, 7 predicted proteins | sample RifCSPhighO2_02_FD_106268 | JGI IMG/M metagenome (GOLD analysis project Ga0155300, IMG submission 106268) | Candidatus Yanofskybacteria bacterium RIFCSPHIGHO2_02_FULL_43_15c | reverse complement strand
AAAAGTGCTAAAATCAAAAAACAAAATGATTAAAGTAACAGCAAAAAAAGTTTATGTGGCTATGTCCGGAGGAGTAGATTCCTCTGTGGCGGCGGCTTTGCTGAAAAAAGAAGGCTATGAAGTTATGGGTGTATTCTTTAAGCCTTGGGCCCCTTTCGCTGAAACTTCGGAAGGCCGTAGCAATCCCGTGTATTTTTGTAATTGGGAAAAAGATCGCAGAGACGCGATGGTGGTGGCGGAAGTTTTGGGTATTCCTTTTAAGACTTGGGATTTTTCTAAAGAATATAAAAACAAGGTGGGGGTTTATATGATCGAAGCATACCGCCAAGGAATTACTCCCAATCCCGATGTAATGTGCAACAAAGAAATCAAGTTTGGTTTGTTTTTGAAAAAAGCTCTCAAAGAGGGAGCGGACTTTATTGCCACGGGACACTATGTTCGACTGAAAGCTACAAGCTACCCCGAACCACAGCAAGCTGGCTACGGGGCAGGCAAGCGACAGGCTACAAGCCAGAAAAAAAACACACAAACTGATGGCTTAAAGCCTAAAACTTATAGCTTATTTCAAGCTAAAGACAAGAACAAAGACCAAAGTTATTTTCTTTGGACTTTGACCCAAGAGCAACTGAAACACTGCCTGTTTCCAGTAGGAGATTATGCTAAACCGGAAGTGCGTAAACTGGCTAAAAAATTCGGTTTGCCGACTTTTGATAAAAAAGACAGTCAGGGAGTTTGTTTTATCGGCCAGCTGGACATGAAAGAATTTTTGAAGAAATATATTAAGCCCAAACCAGGCCAGATTTTTCTCCGAGAGGCTCAGGAAAACAATTGTCAAGGTTCAACCTTGACAATTGAAGTGGTAGGGATGCATGAGGGATCGGCTTACTACACCATCGGTCAAAGGCATGGTTTAAATATCACTAACGGCGGCGGCCCGTACTATGTCTCGGACAAAGATTTAAAAAAGAATCTTGTTTTTGTAACCAAAGACGAAAAAAAGTTAGGAACAAAAGAGTTGCAAGTTTCTAACATAAATTGGATTAATCCAAGAATTGCCAAAGTTATCCACATACAAGGTCGAACCTTGTATGGGTTGAAAATAAAGGCTCGTTATCGCACTCCAGCTGTACCAGCCAAAGTTATCCACATACAAGGTTCGACCTTGTATGGACTGTTGGTGAGGGCAGAGAAGCCGATTAGGGCGGTGACGTCCGGGCAGTCGGTGGTGTTTTATCACGGACAGGAAATGCTCGGCGGAGGGATTATCGTTTAGACTAGTTTTTACTTTTTCTTAAGTGAAATGAATACCCCTCGCAGCTTGCTGCGAGGGGTATTCTCCCTTTTAGCTTCGCTCGGACAAAATGTAAAATAAGTACTCCTTATTTTTACCTTTGCCGCCCAAAAGGGGAGATTCGGCCTCACCAGTAATTTCAACAGTCAAAGAGGTCAACTTGTCTTTTACGTTCTTCAGTACGACCGGAATAAACTCATCCAAAAGCTTACCGTGGCGAAGCATTTTGGGTTCGGCTTCGTAGTGCGGTTTTACCAAAGCGATAATTTGGCCCTTTTCTTTTAGATTATTCAAAGCGTTGGGTATAATTTTTTCTAATTTAGTCCAACTGGTATCGATAGTTATTAAATCAACCGGTTCGGGCAGCGTAAGATGCATGGCATTGGTTCGCTCCATAACTACCACCCTTTCATCGTTTCGCAATTTCCAATCTAAAACACCATAACCGGTTTCAATCGCATAGATTTTCTTAGCTCCCGCCTGCAGCAAACAATCCACAAAACCTCCTGTACTTGAACCAAAGTCAGCGCAAATCAAACCTCCCGCCTTTATTTTAAAGGTATTTAAAGCGTGCTCCAGTTTTTCTCCAGCCCGTGAAGCGTACTTCATAAATTTAAGACCAACTATTTCAAATTCTTCAACAAACTTTTCCCGGTCATTTCTGAAGGCAGGGGCAGTTCCATTAATTCTAAAACCGTAGGCGCCACATCGGCCAAAATACCCATAACCTCTTCCGTCATAATTTTGTTTTTGAATTGTTCGCTTATCAAGTAAAAGGGCACGGGATTGAGATTGTGCTTGGTTTCTTTCTCTCCGGTCAAACCATAAATTAAAGACTCGGCATTACCGTGATCGGCCGTAATAATCAAAGTCCCGTTTTTCTCTAAAGCTTTTTCATAAATCAAGCCAATAGCTTGATCGACAAACTCAATTCCTTTGGCCACCACTTGAATATTGCCGGTATGGGAAAGCATGTCGGCATTGGCTAAATTTATTAAAATAAAGTCGTAGCGGTCATTATCCAGTTCCTCTCGCACCTTTTGAGCAATATCCAGAGCCCGCATCTGGGGATTAGACGGTAAATCGGCAGGTGATTCCAAAAGGAGATCTGTTTCTCCCTCATAAACCTCATCCCGCAGCCCGTTAAAGAAAAAAGTGGCATGAGCGTATTTTTCACTTTCGGCGATGTGCAGTTGGATTTTACTCTGCATACTTAAATACTCGGCCAAGTTGTTTTTGATTTTCAAAGAATCAAACAGGGGATGAAGGTTCATGTTGTGCAAATAATGAGTGAAAGTGGCCAGATACAAGTTAGCGGGATTATTTTTGGCAAAGGAGTCAAAGTCAGGATCGGCAAAAGCCCGCACCAGTTGCCGCATGCTGTCTTCGCGGAAGTTGAAAAAAATAACGGAGTCACCGTTGGAAATAAGAGGTGTGTTTAGATCAAAAGCGGCCAGGGGCGGGATTTTTTCATCCGTTCGCCCGTCTTGGTGGAAACCTTTGATGCTTTGTAAAAAATCTTCCGTCTTTCCTCCTTGTCCATTGACCATCAGTTCATAAGCCATTTTAGTGTTTTCCCAATGGTTACTCCTGTCCATGGCATAGTCGCGACCAATCACAGTGGCTATTTTGACTTTTGAACTGCTGATTTCTTTTTCCAATTTTTCTAACAAACTAATGCTTTCTTTTAACCCGGAATCTTTGCCATCTAAAAAAAGATGCAGATAAACCTGCTCTAAATTTGTTTTTTTTACAAACTCAATGAGAGCGGCCAGATGTTTAAACGAGGCATGAACCGAACCGGAAGTTAACAAGCCGGCCAAATGAAGCTTGGCCTGGTTTTGCCTGGCATGGATACCGGCCGTTAAAAGAGTTTTGTTGGTAAAAAAACCGCCGTTATTGATGGACTCGTTAATCAAAGAAAGGTAGTGCTTTACAATTCTTCCCGCTCCCAAAGTCAGGTGGCCGACCTCCGAGTTGCCCGCCTCCCCCCAATCTAATCCAACCATTGGCCCGGAAGCCTGCAAAAGAGTGTGCGGATAATTTTGGGCCAAAAAATCAAGATTGGGTTTTTTAGCTAAAAAAATAGCATTGCCCGTTTGGCTGGAGTTATAACCAAAACCATCAATAATAACCAAAACTAAGGGTTTTTTATTCATAATTAATTAATCATAACATATTTTTTGACCAAAAACAGAAGTTCTGCTATCATGAAAGACGAGTTATTTAATTTTAATACCAAAGCAATAATTTCATAATTTGAGAAATGAAAATGATTTTTTTGCTAGGCACAATTTATGACTTTCGAAACAACGTCAATTATTCTGGCGGTTTTGGCTTTAGCGGTGGGACTCGGACTGGGTTATCTTATCCGCCGTCTCATTGCCGATAGCCGCATTCGTTCGGCGGAGAACAAGGTCCAAAACATTCTCAATGATGCCAAATCCAAAGCGCAGGACCTCCTTTTAGAAGCTAAAAATAAATCACTGCAGATTCTCGAGGAATCTAAAAAAGAGGGCCAGGAAAGGCACGCTCAACTTTTGCGTATTGAAAAAATATTGGAAAAGAAGGAGGGGGAGTTAGAGAGCAAATCAAAAGACCTCGACCGGGAAAAACATCTCCTTAAAAACAAAGTTGAAGAAACGGATAAAGTTAAAAAAGAAATAGATGAGAAGTTAAAAACTCAAATCACGGAATTGGAAAAAATCTCCGGCTTGAACAGAACCGAGGCCTTGACCATGATGTCAAAAAAGCTCGAAGCGGAATATCAGGACGACCTTTACGCCAAAATCAAAAAACTGGAAGAAGGCAATAAAGAAACCGTTGAAAAAAAGGCGCGGGAAATTATGACCATGGCCATTCAGCGCTATGCCGGTTCCCATATTTCCGACATTACCACCACGGTGGTAACGCTTCCTTCTGACGAGTTAAAGGGCAAAATTATCGGTAAAGAGGGACGCAACATCAAAACCATCGAAAGATTGACGGGGGTGGATGTGATTATCGACGACACTCCCGAAACTTTGATTTTGTCCAGCTTTGATCCGGTTCGCCGCCATACAGCCAAATTGGTTTTGGAAAAATTAATTGCAGATGGACGGATTCATCCGGCGAAAATAGAAGAGTTTGTGGAAAAGGCCAAAACAGAAATTAACGAAAAAATAAAAGAAGCGGGGGAAGCGGCGCTGTTTGAAACCGGCGTTGGCCCCGTTGACCCAAAGTTAACCTTTTTGCTCGGCCGTTTGGCTTTCCGCACGAGTTTTGGTCAGAATGTTTTAATCCACTCCATTGAAATGACCCACGTCGCCGGAATAATGGCCCAAGAGCTGGGAGCGGATGTGTCGATCGCTAAAAAAGGCGCTCTTTTTCATGATATCGGAAAAGCGGTAGATCACGAAGTCCAAGGCACGCATGTGGAAATCGGCCGCAAAATTTTAGCCAAGTTTAATGTCGATGAGAAGGTAATCTTGGCCATGCAATCACATCATGAAGAATACCCGTACACCACGCTTGAATCACGCATTGTCCAAGCCGCCGATGCCATTTCCGCCGCTCGTCCTGGAGCCCGCCGTGATACGGTTGAAATTTACTTAAAACGATTGGAAGACCTAGAGAGAATCGCCAATTCTTTTGAGGGAGTAGAAAAGACATATGCCGTTCAAGCTGGACGAGAATTAAGGATTTTTGTTACCCCGGCTAAAATTGACGATCTTACCGCCATTAAAATGGCCAAAGACATCGCCAAGAGAATCGAAGAAGAGATGCGTTATCCGGGAGAGATTAAGGTTAATGTTATTCGGGAGACGAGAGCGATCGAGTATGCCAGGTAGTTAAATGTTTATATTCCGCTTGCATTATTTCTTAAATAGTGTAACAATTATAAAAGAATTAAATCCGATAGCTGGTCGATAGTCGGAAAAGTTTTAATATGAGACAAGCTACAAGAGACAAGGGACAAGAAAAAACTTGGTCGCTTGTCGCCTGTCACTTGTCACTAAAAGATGGTTAAAAAGAATCAATTAGCACAAACTTTAGGTGAAAAATTCGGCGTTTCCAAGAAACAAGCCACAGAATGGCTCGATGTCCTTTTTGATGAGATCACTAAAGTAATTAAGGGCGGAGACAAGGTAAACATTGCCGGATTTGGCATTTTCCGAGTAGCCGACCGCAAAGCGCGGGAAGGCCGCAATCCGAAAACCGGAGAAACCGTTCATATTGCCGCATCTAAAGCTCCTAAATTCCGCGCCAGCAAAGTTTTGAAAGAAGCAGTGCAGTAAAATATTTTGGATCCAAAATATTTTACAGGGCCGCCCTGTGGACAGGGCGGCCCTGTTGCGTTCAAGGATTGATTTTTAATTTAAAAAGTAAGATGCTACCAACCAGATAAGCTGTTTAAAAACCAGAGGAATCAAAAATGCAAGAAATAAAAGTGGGTTTTGTTTGCTGCAGTGGATTTAAAAGACTTCACGCTTTTGGCGGAGCATTTTACCGCTATTTTAAAGGGGAGAAAGCAGGCCAAGTCCCGCACCCTTATTTCATTACTGGCGTCTCGACCGGAGCGATCGCTTCTGCCGTGTATTTACCCTGGACAGAGGAAAACTTTAGCAAAGCTACCAGGGCCATTATGAAGCTAAAGAAAAAAAATATTTATAGTTTCAGTCACTGGCTCGAATTATATGGGGCAATGAGTCTCGGAGAATCCATGCTTAACTTTATTCCTGCCCTGCATCGTGACTCCCAACAAACTCCCCATGGAAGAATCTTGCTTGAGTCTGGACGCACCGCCCTCTCGGTCGCTGCCAAATTCTGGCTATTCTGGAAATTTCTCAAGCAGCCCTCCATTTTTTCCAGCGAACCGCTCCGTCACTTGTTAAAAAATAGTCAAAGTCATCTTGATTTTAACGGTATTTGGAACTCGGATATCAAACTGGAAATTCCCGCCGCCAACCTTAAAACCGCCCGGACGGAATATTTTACCAACTATTTGCCGGAACATCGTGAAGCCCCCAACCGCAATGGTCTCTTAGTGGACTGGACCATGGCTTCCTCTAGCATGCCCGCTTTTCTTCCCGCCATTCAGATCGGCCACCGGCTTTTAGACGATGCCGCTCTTTTGGATAATCTACCGCTCGACCGAGCCATCCAAGCCGGATGCGATGTCGTTTTTGTTCTCATTTTTCGTCCGTATTTGGAAAAAATCTTTCTGAGAAGTGATAAAATAAACTGGACGGAAGAATTAAGTCGAGCTATGGATTTAACTATCGGTCGCAGTACCGAGCTGACCCTGGAACGGCATCAGGAGATCAACAACGATTTGAAGATCATTGAACGGCTAAAAGAGAAGGTGAGCAAACTGTATAACAGAGAAGGTCGCACTACTTCAGAGATGAATACGCTCGAATGCATGAGCTACGACATTTCAAAATTATCCGCTCATGGCTTAAAAAAAACCAAAATTATTCCCGTTTGGTGCGAAAAATCCCTGCCGAGTTTAACTTTTAATAACTTTAACTCCGAATCCCTTCAAAAAGCTTATGAATTGGGCTACGAGGCGATGGATAAAACTTTAGCGGAAATAAATTTTAAGTAAAAAGAGCGTGTCATTCACGCTTTTTATTGTTTTAAGACGCTACGGTCTTGATAACAGTT
>Ga0155300_117_pt5 | contig 7217 bp, 9 predicted proteins | sample RifCSPhighO2_02_FD_106268 | JGI IMG/M metagenome (GOLD analysis project Ga0155300, IMG submission 106268) | Candidatus Yanofskybacteria bacterium RIFCSPHIGHO2_02_FULL_43_15c | reverse complement strand
GATTCGTAAAAAATGCTGGACAATTCTTATTCCCCATCCTGACAGACCAAGGTTCGACCTTTTTAAAGATCCAAGGTCGAACCTTTTAAGATATTCATTGTGCCAGTCCCACAAAAAACGGGTGGGGCTGTAGCAGTAGCAGATGTGTTTGGTCTTTGGTTTTAAAATTAACCCTTTGGAAAAGGCGATGGAAGAGGAAATTACTAAATCATATTGGCTTAAATCGAAAGATTCGGCGGCAATGGGAAGAAGAGGCAAGAATAGCTTGTGATTGAAAATGCGGAGTTTAAATAAACTTTGGAGGAAAGAGGGTTTAATTTGGGCATTTGGCAGAAACCGGTCGGTAAATTTTTTATTATAAAAAAAAGTATAAACCGGCGCTTCCGGAAACATTTCATGTAAAACCTTAAGCGTTTTTTCCGCTCCTCCCAATCCCAAAAGCCAATCATGAACTAAAGCGATCCTCGGTTTGGTTAGATAACTTAACATTTGACTATTTATATATTAAGATATGGTTAGAACTTTAACCAAGATGGAGAAATAAAAATGACGGAGTCAGTCAAAACAGTATTAATATTGCTAGGGATAAGTATCACCTTTTTTTCTATCCTCTTTTGGGCCATTTATAAATTAGTTAAACGTATGTTGAAGATTTAACCTTGAGAGTGGCCCAAATTTTTTTCAAAAATAAAGTTGTAGTTCGAGCGCGGGGATTTCCGCGTTTTTATCTTTTTGTCATGATATTCCTCTTGTAATTATCAAGATTGTCGAGGACTACGCCGGTGCCTTTGACCACGCAGAGGAGGGGGTCGTCGGCTAAACGACAAGGGACACCGGTGATTTTGGTGACGAGAGCGTCGATACTTTTTAGCATCGCTCCCCCGCCGGAAATGACGATGCCTTTGTCGATAATATCCGAGCAAAGTTCCGGCGGGGTGTCTTGCAAGACGTTTTTAATGGTTTGGATAATTTCTCGCAGCTGATCTTGCATTGCGTCGGTAATTTCATTGGAGCCGATTTCCACCGTTTTTGGATAGCCGGTCGTCAGATCTCTGCCGCGCACATTAATTTTTTCTTCATTACTCTGTTTTACGGCGCTGCCCACGGCAATTTTAATTAATTCCGCCGTCCGGTCGCCGATGGCCAATCCATGTTTTTTCTTAACATAATCAACGATCGCTCCGTCTATTTTACTCCCTCCTACTCGGGCGGACGAAGCGTTGACAATGCCACCCAAACTGATGATAGCCACCTCCGTCGTTCCTCCCCCAATATTTAAAATCATGTTTCCGGAGGCGCTGTTGATGGCTACCTTGGCTCCAATGGCAGCCAAGACCGGCTCTTTAACTAAATAAGTCGCTTTGGCCCCAGCGTTCATAGTAGCTTCGATAACAGCCCTTCTTTCGGTGGAAGTAATACCGGCCGGAACGGAAATAAGGACTTCCGGTTTGAATAAACCGATTTTGCCTATGGCTTTTTTAATGAAATACCGCAACATCGCTTCAGTAACGCGATAATCGGCAATAACCCCGTCTTTTAAGGGCCTGGAAACAGCGATACTGTCCGGCGCTCGCCCAATCATTTCTTTGGCTTCGTTTCCGACGGCAATAATTTTATTGTCTAAAATTGAAATGGAGACCACGGAAGGCTCATTGATGATCACCCCTTTTTTAGGTACAAAGACGAGGGTGTTGGTCGTGCCTAAATCAATTCCAATTTTGTTGATAAACATATATTGTTGATGGCTTATAGACTATAGACAATAGCTAGAAAACTTTTGCTATAAGCTATAGTCTATAAGCCATGCTCTCTTTAAGCAACATTTACAATTCATGTAACTTTATGCATACTATACTAAATTAACGGCTAAGTCCTAATGATTAAGTTCCAACTACTTATCAAGGCCAAACTATGACCAGAAAACAACGGAGAATTCTTTTTGCTTGGGCCTTCGTTTTTTTTATTTTATTAAGTGCGGTGGTGCTTAGTTTGGCTTTTGGTTTTCGTTACGATTTTGAACATAACCGGCTAGTAAAAACCGGTTCGATTGTTTTAAAGCCAAATACCGAAGCGCAAATTTTTATTGACGGAAAACTGGAGGGAGAAACTTCTTTTTTAAAAGGAACTTTTTTCAAAAAACGTCTTTTGCCCGGCATTTACTTAGTCAGTATTAAAAAAGAAAAATTTTCTCCCTGGGAGAAAGAAGTGGAAGTTAAGGAGGGGTTGGTTAGTAATCTTTCCAGAGTTGTTCTGTTTAACGAAGGACAAGTTGAACGAGGCGTTATTACTCGCCCCGATCCTCTTTCTTTAAGCCGTGAAGCGAAAAAAATGGCTTACTGGGAAAAAGATACTCTTGCTTTTTATGACTTTGCCGGCAATTTAGTTTATAATACGAAGCCGATTCCGTTAAATATGGCTAGTTTAAAAATAATTTGGGAAGGAGATGGAAAAGCGGCTTTGGCTTACGATAAATCAAAAGCGGTTTATTTTGATCTGGCCAAAAAGACTTTTCGCGACCTTGGCTCTCCTGCGGCATACTTTTTAGAAACCGCTGTTTTGAAAGACGGCCGCCTTTACTTTTTAAGGCCGTCTTCCAAGGCACGGAGCAAAGACTTGTTTCTTCTTTCTTTGGAAAATTTGAAAGGGAGAGTGGTTTCTCAAAATATCGCCTCCTTCTTTATTGCCGGAAACGGGAATCTGCTGGCGGCCAGCGGATCTCCTTATCGTCTTTTAAAAATGGATTTGGATGGCAAAAACGAACAAATTTTGGGCAATTTGAATGCGACGGGAAAAATAAACAATGCCCTAGTTTTTAATGGAGTTGCTTTTATTTTGATCGGGTCTGATCTTTACTCCTTTAAGGAGGATAAGTTAGATTTAATTTCAAAAGAGATAAAAAGTATGGCCGTTTCGCTCGACGAGTCGATGTTGAGTTGGCACACCAATAGGGAACTTTGGGTGGAGTGGGTCAAAAACTCGGAATATCCGCCTTTTAACAAAGCAGGAGAAAAAATCTTAGTTTTTAAGTCGCCCAAAAATATTGAAAGCTCGGTGTGGTACAAAAATAACAACTACATTTTTTTAGAAACGGAAAGCGGTTTAACGGTGGTAGAAGTAGATTCCGAGGGCATTCCTAATAAGTACAACCTCTTGAGCTTATCCCTTCAGGAGGAAGCTTGGTACGACTTGAGCCAAAATAAAATATTTAAAGTGAGTAATTCAAGTGGCTTGGCGGCTATGGATGTGCCATAATCACCATAAAGATATGTCGAGATATTGATATGCTGGAATGTCGATATATAAACGTTAAAAAATCCCATAGCAGGGATTTTTTAACGTTTCGCCCACTGCGGAGCTTTACGAGCTTTCTTGAGACCATATTTGCGGCGCTCTTTTTCTCTGGGATCTCTGGTTAAAAAGCCGGATTTTTTTAATTTTTTGGCAAAGTTGGGATCAAACATTACCAAAGCCCTGGATAAACCATGGCGGATAGCTTCCGCTTGGGAGTGGAGGCCGCCTCCCAAAACTTTAATAGAGGCTTTAAAACGATTAACGGATTTAAGTTTTTTTAACGGAGCTTCGGCAATATCTAGCAGTTTCTTATTTTGATGAAAGTAGTTGGCATAGTCATTATCGTTGACCGTAATTAAGGCCAGCTCTTCGGTATTTTCGTCTGTTTTTCCAGCGGAAAAGCCTGTCGGTGCAGACAGATCAGAGGCTTTTTTGGTGTAAACTCTTACTCTGGCAATGGCGCTTTTCCGACGACCCACCGCTTCAAAATACTTTTCTCTGGGAGTGGAAACAGTGGCCGCTTCTTTAGTTTTTGATTTGACGGGAGTCATTTTGTTTTACTTTACGGTTAGATTTATGATAATACGGTCTCTCAATCTGTTTTTAGGCAGCATATCGTAAACGGTTTTTTTAAAAATCCGGCTTGGGTTTTTGTCCCATTCCTTTTCTAAAAAGCGGGTGGTTAGTCCCCCGGGGTAACCGGAATAACGGTAATATTTTTTTTGGCTCATTTTTTTTCCGCTAAAACGCAATTTTCCAATATTGAAAACCAGCACTTTTTCTTTCGGTATTTTAGCCGGATCAAAATCAGCCTTGGTTTTACCACGCAAAATCAGAGCCACTTGACTGGCCAGCCTTCCAAATATTTGGTTAGCCGCGTCAATTTTCATCATTTTATTAGTTCTAGTATAGCCATTCGGGCACTGTCGCTTTTTCGGGGGGTGGCTTTTAAAATTCTGGTGTATCCCCCGCTCCGGTTTTGGTAGCGAGGGGCCAGGGTATCATAAATTTTTTTAGCCGGTACCGTGCCCAGGTTTTTTGTTAATAGCCTGATATTGGCAATATTTTTTTCTTTTCCTCTGGTAATCATTTTTTCCACTTTTGGGCGAAGAGCTTTGGCTTTAATTTCCGTAGTAAAAATTTTTTCGTTGATAATAAGGGCCCGGGCTAAATCACGCATCAAAGCGGTGCGTGTTTTTCTGATTCGGCCCAAAGTTTTTCCTTTCTTGTGGTGACGCATTTATTTTATTTTTTTCTTTTTAGTTTTTTTAACCGTTTTTTCTTCTTCTGCTAATTCTTCAGCGGCCGTTTCGGTTTCTTCTTTAATTTCATGCCCTAACTCCTTTTCGATTATTTCCAAATGTTTGGCTATAATTTCCAGACTTTTTTTAAGCGCCTCTCGTGGACTGATCAGACCGTCGGTTTCTATTTCTAAAATCAGTTTATTGTAATCCGTTCTTTGCCCGACGCGGATATTTTCTACCGTAAAATTGACGTTTTTTACCGGGGAGAACAAGGCGTCAACGGCAATAGTGCCAACCGATATTTTTTCTTTTTGTCTCTGTTCGATTGGCACATAGCCGATTCCTTTTTCGACGGTCAATTCCATTTCCAGCTCCGCTTTTTTACTGGTTAAAGTGGCGATCAGCTGGTCTTTAGTGACGATTTCCACATTTTGATGAGTTTTGATATCTTTGGCTTTTACTTCTTTTTCTCCACTGACCTTTAATTCCAAGGTGGCCGGTTCGTCTCCGAACAACTTTAAGCGGATCTTTTTAACATTCATGATAATTTCGATGACGTTTTCCAGAACGCCTTCCATGGTGGAAAACTCGTGGCTGACCCCCTTGATTTTGACGGAGGTAATAGCCGCCCCTTCGATCGATGACAAAAGCACTCGCCGCAAAGCGTTGCCGACCGTCACTCCGTATCCCGGGTAAAGAGGCGAAAGTTCCAAGGTCATTTTATGGCCCTCTTCTTTTAAGACCGACAACTTTTCTGGTAGTTGAACCATGATCGAGTTATAAAGTTATAAAGTTATAAAGTTCATCAAGTTGTTTTTGTAACATTACAAACTTTATGAACATTATGAACGTTACGAACTTACTTTTAACGTGAATAAAATTCAATGATTGACTGCAAATCTTTAAATTCCAAACCGCTTTCGGCCATGTCCGGCGCATTTTCAATCGTTCCGGTTAAACTGTTTTTTTCTACTTTGATCCAAGAAGGACTTTCATGTTTAGGGAACCATTCCGGCAGAACGGCTGAAAAATAGCGGGTTTTTTTACTGCCCTCTCTGACCGTAATTTTATCGCCCTTTTTTGCTTGGTAGGATGGGATATCGGTTTTAACGTTATTTACCAAAATATGGCCGTGATTGACCAACTGGCGAGCTTGATCTCGCGATTGGGCCAATCCCATTCGAAAAACCACATTATCCAGCCTTTGCTCCAAGCTTTTAATCAAGAGAGCGGTAGTTTCTTTTTTAGACTTCATGGCTTCCTTAACGTAAAGTTTAAATTTTTTTTCCAGTAGGCGGTAAATGTTTTTAACCTTTTGTTTGGATTGAAGCTGGAGGCCGTATTCCGATAACTTTTTAAATTTTGCTTTTCCGTGCATGCCCGGCGGGTATGGTTTTCTGGTCATGGCCGATTTGGGAGAAAACGAACGTTCCCCTTTTAAAAAGAGTTTGGTGCCAATGCGTCTTTCAATTTTTTCTTTTGGACCGGTGTAACGTGCCATGTTTGTTTCACAAACTAGTTTATAAAGTTAAAAGTTCGTCAAGTTCATCAAGTGCGAGTTTTTACTTTACAAACTTTATAATTTGATAAACTTTTAAACTCGTCGGGGTTTCGGCGGCCTGACTCCTCCATGCGGGATAGGCGTATTATCTATTAAAGCATTAATATTTAAACCGGTGCCGGCAATGGCCCGAATGGCCGCTTCTCTTCCCGGACCAATCCCTTTTACGGCGATAGACAGTTCGTTCAGATTGAATTTCTTGGTCTTTTCCAAAGCGTCTTTGGCTACCATGGTGGCGGCATAAGGAGTGGATTTTCTGGCCCCCTTGAAACCGAGCAAACCGGCGGAAGACCAGGCCAGCACCTCTCCTTTTTGGTCAGTAACGGAAACAATCATGTTGTTGTAAGAAGAAAAAATAGTGGCTATTCCTTTTAAGACTTGTTTTTTAATTTTTTTGGAAGCGGAAACAGCCGGAGCCGTTTCCGCTTCAATCCCCCCTTTATTTTCTGCTTTGGTGATAATTCTTTTTTTACCCAAGTTTAGAATTATGAATTATGAATTATGAATTATGGTTTTAAAGATTTTTCCGTAACTCATGCTTCCTAATTCCTGATTCAGTTTAAGTTTTTTCCGCCGATGCTTTGCGTCCCGATCCCATTGTCTTTCTCACGTTCCCTCTGGTAGTTCTGGAATTGGTTTTAGTTCGGCCATGAATCGGTAGCCGGCGGCTGTGACGGATGCCCCGCCAGGAACCGATTTCTTTTAATCTTTGGATATTTTTCGCTGTTTCCCTTTTTAACTCGCCACCCACCCGAAAACTTTTGTCGATAATATTTTGGATTTTATTTATTTCTTCGGCGGTTAAGGTGGCCGCTTTTTTGTCCGGATTAATTCCGGCGGATTTTAAAATTAGTTGGCTGGAAAAACGCCCCAGGCCGTAAATATAGGTTAGGGCAATATCTGCTTTTTTATTGTCTGGAATAACTATTCCTGATATCCGAACCAATTTAGTCTATGGCCCATAGTCCATAGTCCATAGTTTGAAGTCTTAAAACTAAAAACTATAAACTAAAAACTATAAACTTCTTATTCATCCTTGCCGTTGTTTATGTTTTTTGATCTTGCAAATACAAAAAATTTTGCCCTTGCGACGGACAATTTTACAATTCTGACAAATTTTT
>Ga0155300_109_pt1 | contig 8342 bp, 7 predicted proteins | sample RifCSPhighO2_02_FD_106268 | JGI IMG/M metagenome (GOLD analysis project Ga0155300, IMG submission 106268) | Candidatus Yanofskybacteria bacterium RIFCSPHIGHO2_02_FULL_43_15c | reverse complement strand
GAAGAAAGCGGAGAATTACCGAAATCGTTGGACGAAGTCGGCGAGGCGTTGGAAAGAGACATTGCCAATAAAACCGTTCCGGTTACCGACCTAACGGAAGAGTTAAAAGAAGGCGACTTGAGAATTCTTTTTCTTGGCGAAGTTTTATATGGAAGCCAGTATACTGATCAAAAGTTACTTAACTGGGTGTTAGGCACTTCAAACAATCCAACTTTGACTATTACCAGCGGTTTGGTGCAAGGAAGGTTTGAAGTAAGAAACAAAGCCAAAACTAGAATGTTATCCGAAGAAAGCGGCATGCACAAGATCGAAAATCAGTACCATTCAGCTGGAATGCTTCTGGACTGGCTTGAACGAATCACCGCCAGTCGAGTTTGTGTGATTCAGGGAGATGACGATTTTCGCTTAGCGGAAGATTATGGTGCCTTGGCCTTTCTGGCTGAAGGCAAAAATCCCTGGAAGTGGGGTGTGGACTGGTCCAGTTTTTCCAGCGAGATGCAGCGTCGCCTGGATAATAGAGAGTTGAGGCGTAAAATTAGAAAACAGTGGGAAGTCATTCAATCTTATATGTATCGCATCGGCCGTTCTCTTTTGAATAGAGAAGAGGTCAAAGCCAAAATCGGCGTGGTTAAAAGTGAGTATCGGCTGATCATTGAAATCATGGTGGCCAAAGACAACAACTTTGACTATCCGAAAGAATACGAAAAAGTGGTCAATGTGTCGGCTCTTTACGGCAATATTGGCAAGCGGGTCGTCACTCCTGATCCTTTGAGACTGTTGGTGGCTCCGAGAAAGGAAATTCGCGTGGTACATAACGCCGGTTTCTCGGATATTACTCAATATAAAGAAACCATGCCGCATCTTGATGCCATTGCCAGGCATTTGGGCTTGGCCAGGGAAGAACTTCCTTGGGTGTTGGCCGATTTTCATCAAGAAAGTTTGGCTTTGCAGTATATTCAGGGTATGTGGGTGATGAATCTGCCGGGTATGCAAAACACTCTTCCGGCCTCTTCTTACACCATGCAGGAATGGCACACCAAGATTCTGGAAGCCAAAGAACGCCGTCAGAGCCGGGTGCGTATGGAACCCGCTTCACCGTCGGCCACCGAAATCACTTTTTGCAAAGACGGGCGGGTGCGCATCAGAATTTTAAATAATGCCGTTCGAAAAGTGCTTGAAGAGCAAAAAAACGAACCAGAGAAAAAGTCGGTTGGCATTCTAGCTACTGACATTCAATTCGGTTCTATTACGATGTATCCTGAATTCACGGCCAAATTTATTGATTACGGGCTCTATGAACGCCAAGCCGATTATTTTTGGATGAATGGCGATATTATTCATGGTAACATTTATCCTCAATTTACTTCCGAAAACAGGCCTGTCCGATTGACCACTCTGCATTCTCAGCAAAAATTCGGCTTCGAGCTGTTGATGCCTCTTATTCTTAGTGCCCCCAATCTTAAAGATTTGTCCGCTTGGCTGGGCAACCACGAATGGAACAACTTAAGCGCCAAATATCAGGGTGACAGTCCATTGACCTTCTTGGAAACCGGCCTTCAAGGGGTGCTCATGGAGCGGGAAAGACTCGGAGTGAAAAATACGCTCCAAAGAGCCATGACTATCAGCCGGATTCGCTGGATGGATACCCATAATCCGCAGGGGGATATCATTAATTGGCCGTTCTATGCGGATGAAATTTGCGGATTCAAGGTGGCAATTCAGCATATGTGGCAGCCGTTTCACACCAAAAATCCGACCAATGACTTTAAGCGTTGGCTGAAAAATATGGCCAGAGCGGCCCGTGGTATTGATATTCTGCTTGGCGGACATCTCCACTGCATTTGGATGGCCGAACTGGCGGATAAAATTATTATCCAGTCGGGTGCCGGCGCCAGTGAAAGCGGCTATGACATTCACTTCGGTCTTTTCTCCACGGTGATGTACACACTGGTGGAATTTTCCAATCGGGAGGGTTTGACCGTTGAATTTGTGCCGTGGGAGTTTCTGGCTAATCACTACAAATTTAAATCGCCGGCTTACAAAGGGAAGGATGATCTCTTTGTCCGTCCGTTGCGAGGCACCAAAGAGTACGAACATGGCAAGATGTCTCCTTACATTGAAGACATGATCGACAACCTGACGAGATATCTGGAAGTCTAGTATCAAAAAAAACCGTCCTTTGACAAGTTCAGGGCGGTTTTATATTATTTTTCATGGTTTCTTTCCATAAGTTTTAATAGAATTTGGTCCAGTTTACCTCATATTTTTTTGGGTTATCAACAGCTTGTCCGATTGTTTTTGTTGAAAAGAGAAATATAATAAAGATTGATATACTTTTATAGTTCGTAAAGTTATAAAGTTCGTAAAGTTATGAAGCCCTTTACAGACTTTAAAAACTAGCGTTAGTAGCATGCCGAAACAGTATTTAACTGTCAACGAAGTGGCCAAGATTCTAGGAGTTAGCTCTCTGACGATTCGGAATTGGGATCAAAAGGGGCGATTATTGGCTTACCGTAATCCTCTCAACAACTATCGACTTTATAAAACGGAAGATGTGGAGAAGTTATTAAAAGATATTGAGCAAAGCAAGGGGAAAAGTTTTCCAAATCGGACAGTGGCGGTCAAAGTTTCCGCTCCGGTTATTCCGGAAAAACCAAAATTTCGCAAATTACAAATAGAAACAGAATAATATGTGGAATCCTTTTAAAAAATCGAAAGAGTACCAGTTTGAAGAGGGGGAATTAGTGAAGAGCATGAACTTTTCTTTAGAAACTCAACCGGAGGAAATTTTGCCCGTTTCTGACTGGCCAGAAGAATCAGTAGCGCCGGAAGAACCGGTGGTTTCTTTAGAACAGCTGGAAAGCGAAGGTCTTTCCGTCAGACTGCGGCGAATAATCCGGGGGATCCTTTTGGCCTTGGTATTTTTGGTGCCTATTTTCATGATCCCGGTTACCGCTCCCGGAGATGTGCTGGTGCTGAACAAGCAGGCGTTGATTTACGGGCTAGTCTTAATCAGTGTGATTTTGTGGCTGGTGATGATTGTGCGGCAAGGAGGAGTCCGTTTTAAAATCAGCGGATTGGAACTGGGAATGCTGATCTTTTTGGTGGCAGTTTTACTTTCCGCTATTTTTTCCGATCGAGTTTATCAAAGCTTTTTGTCCAGCGGCGGTTTCGTGGTTTTGGCGGCCTTAGTGATCCTGCCTTTTCTTCTTTTGAATTTTTTTGAGAAACGAGAGTCCGGACTGGTCGTCGATTACTTTATGGCCGGTTCTTTTTTGGCGATTCTGTTCGGACTGCTCTCTTTATACGGTTTGTCTGTTTTCAAGTTGTTTTCTTTTTTGTTTTATAAAAATCTGGTTTTTAGTTCGCAATTTAATACGGTGGGGACCGTTAACAATCTGGGAGCTCTGGCGTCTGTTTTGTTGGTAGCAATTTCGTCTTCATTTTTTAACTCCTTTACTAAATCGGATAATTCTAAAGATGAAAACAGCCGGTTTTGGCCATGGCTAATGCCGGTTATAAAAACAGGAGGCGCCGTTTCTTCTGTAATTTTACTTTTAATTCTTAACTGGTGGGTCTTTTATACCGTAGTGGCGGTGGGCATGGCCGGGACACTGTTTGGAACAGTTTTGGCCAAAAAATATCTTGGAATTTATTTAAGACCCAAGGCCGTAAATCTTTTTGGGCCGTTAACTATTCTGGTCTTGGCCTTGCTCTTGTTACTTGGAAGCCGATACTTTCCTTTCAACTTTCCAGGCAGGCAAAACCTGCCCTTAGAAGTGGGTCTGACCCAAAAAGGCTCGTTTGAAGTGGCCAAAGGGTCGCTTTCCACTAAACTGCCTTTTGGTGTTGGGCCGGGTAACTTTTCTTTAGCTTTTGATAAATATAAGCCCTCTGGCGTTAATAATAGCGCTTTTTGGAATACCCGTTTTGGCAATGCCGCTTCGGAGTTGTGGAATCTTGTTATCCAAACGGGAGTGGTTGGCTTGGGAGCCTTTGTTTTCCTGATTTTTTCAGTTTTATATTTTCCCCTTAAAAAAGCTCGGTCCGATGTAGAAGGAATGCATTCTTGGCTGGAAGTAATGCCGCTTTTGGCGGCCTCTTTGGCGTTATTCTTTTTGTATCCTTTTAACCTGGTTTTAAATTTTGTTTTCTGGTTGTCCATTGGTTTGTGGGCTTTAACTTTATCTTCCGATGCCAGTCAAAAAAGAATGACGGTGAAAATGGATGATATTTCGCTACGTTCTGTTCTGTCTTCTCTCGGTTTTGTTTTGGCCTTGGTCTTTGGTTTGGTGGGAGGTTACCTGATTTTTCAAAAATATCAGGGGGAATTATATTTTGCCAAAGCGACACGGATTAATTTAACTTCCCCGGCCGAAATAGACAAGGTGATTGGATTAATTGGAAAATCATTTCAAGCCAACCAAAATGACGGTCGTTATCTCAATGGCTTGGCCAAACTGCTTTTAGGAAAAATCAATCTTGAAATTAATAATAAAAAAGATAAGCCGGAAGAGACCAAAGCTCGATTGGAAAATTTGGTGCGTTCCGTGGTGCAAGTGGCCAATCAAATGACGGTCAATCAACCCCTAGACTCTTCTAACTGGGCCAATGCCGGCTTTGTTTATGAGAATTTAATCGGGGTCACTCAAGGCGCGGATCAGGCGGCCGTTTTGGCTTACCAGGAGTATCTAAAAAGAGCGCCTCAAGACCCCAGTATTTACATTCGCCTCGGCACTATTTACTTGAGCAGGGCTGATACCAACAGCGCCGCTTTGACCAATGCTCGCCGCCAGAAGCAAGAAATACAGGATGAATCCAAGATTATAGAAATAATTAAGGGTGACTATGAGAAATCGGAAGACAGCTTTAAAAAAGCGATAGAATTAAAACGCGATTTGGCCTCGGCCTTGTACAATCTCGGAGTGGTTTATGAGAGACGGGCTGAACTGAAGAATGCCATCAAACAGCTAGAATTAACTCGGCTTTTGGAGCAGAACAATCCCGGATTGGCCCTTGAACTTGGTTTGTTGTATTATCGAAATGGCCAAAAGGACAACGCTTTGGCCGAAATGGCCCGAGCGGTATCTTTGTCGAGCAACTATGCCAATGCCCGTTGGTATCTGGCCTTGTTTCTTGAGGAGCGGGGAAGGGTTGATTTAGCCATTGGCCAGTTAAAAGAAATTTTGAAAATTGATGTCAACAAAGACAATCAAGTTGTTTTGGACAAATTGGCCGCTTTGGAAGAGGGTGAAAGAGAATTCCCGCCCGGAAAGGTAACCAATAAAAAGCCCCTGGAAGAACCGGTTAAAAATCCGAGATAAAAAATTAAGTTAATTTGTCATATTTTCTAAAAAACAAATATAGATTTTTTATCGCAATTGCTCTGGCAATTGCGGTTTTTTGGTTGGCCAGATCCATTTATTGGCCGTTGCAAACCGGATCGACCGACCAGGTTGAATTTACCATTTCTAAAGGAGATAGTTCGGCCAGAGTAGCTCGTCTTTTGGCAGATAGGGATTTGGTACACAACCGTTTTCTTTTCATTTTTTACACTTTGGCCACCGGCCAGGAAAAAAGTTTTCAAGCCGGACGTTACCGTCTTTCTCCCTCCATGAATATTCCGCAAATCGTTAGAATATTTTCAGCCGGTTTAGCCGAATCGGATGATGTGGCGGTGACCATCCCGGAAGGGTTTAATATTTTTGAAATCGATCAAAAGCTGGCGGCCAGCGGACTGACCAAGCCGGGAGATTTTTTTGCCGAAGCGCAAGCGCAAAAAATGGAAGGATATCTGTTTCCGGACACCTACCGTTTTGATAAAGCAGAAACAGTTGAGGGCATCATTAAAAAAATGTGGGATAACTTTGAACAAAAAGTTAAGAGGAAACCGGACCGGGAGCAACTGGTAGTCGCCTCCATGCTGGAAAAAGAAGTGCGGGAACCGAAAGACATGGCCCTGGTAGCCGGCATTATTTACAAACGGCTGGAATTGGGAATGCTGCTGCAGATTGATGCTTCGGTAACTTACGGAGCGTGCTTGGAGCGAGCTCTAAACCAGAGCGTTTATCAGTTCTGCGATGTTTCTCAAATCGGGGTGGCTAACTTTTTGGATAAGGACTCCCCATACAATTTATACCTGCGTTCCGGTTTGCCGGCGGGGCCGATCAGTAATCCCGGTCTGGAAGCGATCAGCGCCGCTTTGCATCCAGAGAAAAGCGATTACCTTTTTTATCTTTCGGCCAAGTCCGACGGCCGGACTATTTTCAGTCGCAACGCTGCCGAACACGAATGGAACAGAGCCAAATATTTGAAATAATACAATGGGCATCTTTGCAAAGTAATTGCAAAGATGCCCATTGTATTATTAATAAGTTGATGAATAATAGAGATTATAAAAATTTTGGAAGAGAGCAGTATTATCACATTTTTAATCGTGGCAACCGAAAGGCGGATATTTTTATTGATAATAGTGATTATCAATTCTTTCTATTGCGTCTAAAACAAAATCTTTTCCCTGAAGAAGATAAAAAGGTGCGATTACGTCCGTTGCCAGTAAATTCCTTTTCTCTTATTAGTTACTGTTTAATGCCAAACCATTTTCACTTTTTAATTAGACAAAATAGTGATATTCCAACCAGTAAACTTCTATCAAAAATTTGTACAAGCTATTCTAAATATTTTAATAAGAAATATGATCAAGTGGGTCAGGTTTTTCAGGATCAATTTAAGCAAGTTGCGGTAGATATCAACGAGTATTTATTATGGCTTTCTGCGTATATCCACCAAAATCCAAAAGTCGCAGGTCTGACAAAAAATCTTGACAGTTATGTTTGGAGTAGTTATCCGGAATTTGTGAGAGGGGATAATTACGGTTTTTGTGAGAAAAATATAATTCTTGATCAGTTTAAGAATGGGAGCGATTTTGTTAATTTTGTTGAATCTAGTTTTGAGATTATAAAAAACAAAAAAGATTTAGAACATTTACTTCTCGACTAATATTACAATGGGCATCTTTGCAACTTGCACTTTGCAACTTGCAAAGAACTTGCAAAGATGCCCATTGTAATTGGCAAGTTGGGCATTTTTTGATACTTTTAATCTCTCCCTACACGGTTGCCGTGTAAAGGCCGTGTTATTTCTCCTAACCATACTGCCGCACTCCTCCCTAATCCTCTCCCTCCCCTTACTTCTGCAGATAATGCACCCACTTAACTTGTTATAAGATGTTACCTGCTTAATTGAAGTCGAAATAGTTGACAGGGCGGGTTTAAAACTGTATTTTATATAAATATTAATTTTGTGAGGAAGGAACTTTGAAAATAAAGGCAGTGATCTTTGATTTTGACGGGCCAATTAACGATTCATTTCGTGAAGGCCTGCGAAGAATCGAGGTCCTGGCTGGAATGAATCAGGTAGAGTTTAACCGAAATAAAAGGCAAAATCTGATTAAATTATGGGGCAAGCCCGGCGTGGAACTTTTGCAAGGAGGGCTGGAAATAGAGCGTGAATTGGCGGAGAAAATTTACTCACAGTGGGAAGTGTGGGATTTGGTTGACCCGATCCCGCTGGTGCCGGGAGCGCGGGAGGCCTTGCGCTGGAATCGCAAGAATGACATTCTAAATACTTTATTGACCTCCCGCAATCAAAAAAACATATCAGATATTTTTGATAAGCTTGATTTAATGGAGGAGTTCGCAGTTATTCAGACCCGCCAGGACAGCCAATTTCGCAAACCGGATCCGCAGGTTTTTTCTTACACTCTGGATCGTCTGAAAAGAGAATTTGGCGTGGCCAGAGAAGAATGTATTTTTGTCGGCGATACGCCGGAAGACATCCTCTGCGGTATGTCGGTCATTGAAACATTGGTGGTGATGACCGGCCCTTACTGGCTGGAACATATTTTACAATATCCGGTAAAACCACAAAATGTCATGCCTTCGGTAGATTACCTCTCGGAGTGGATTGAAAAAAATAGCGACTGACCCGCTTTTAAAAGCGGGTTTTTAATTGGCAAAATAAATGTTTTTTGGTACTCTTGGAGCATGATTGATATCAAGGATGTGGAATATATGGCCGGGTTGGCTCGGCTGGAACTGAACACGGAAGAGAAGAAAAAATTCCAAAAAGATTTGGGATCTGTTTTGGAGTTTGTGGAAAAACTTAAAAGGCTGGATGTGGAAGGGATAGAGCCGACTACAGTCGGGGCGGAATCAGCTAATGTGATGCGGGCAGACGAACCTCGTTCAAAATACGATTCGGAAACGGTAAAAAAAATGTTAGAACAGTTGCCCGACCGGAAAGATGATTTTGTAAAAGTAAAAAGCATTTTAAATAAGAAT
>Ga0155300_108_pt2 | contig 9482 bp, 8 predicted proteins | sample RifCSPhighO2_02_FD_106268 | JGI IMG/M metagenome (GOLD analysis project Ga0155300, IMG submission 106268) | Candidatus Yanofskybacteria bacterium RIFCSPHIGHO2_02_FULL_43_15c | reverse complement strand
CTTTTTCGGAATATAAAATTTTTTTCCCGTCATCTGAAAGGGTCGGTTCTACTGCCTTAACACTGCTTAGACGAAGCAACTTCGGCTCATTGCCGATTTGGTTTTTGGCGGTGGCTGAAGAAAATCGGCTTAAGTTGGAAGAAATATTGGCCAGGGAGGGCGTATTTTTCTTTTGGGCAACCAAATAGCCTCCCAAAAAGGTAATGAGACCGACAAGAACCATGTTCAAACCAATTAGAGTGTTTTTATTATTCATATATCTACCAATTACTAATTAAGAACTAATATACTAATAGAAATCCAATTCGTATATTCGTAAAGGATTAGTAATTAGTAGATTAATCTTATCATGCTGTTTGGGTTGCCTCAAATTGTTGCGCGGCCTCCAAAGCCGCTTCTTGGGCCTGGCGATAAGTATTTTTTTCGTCTCGATAAATCGCGTAAACCCAAAGAAGCATGGGGTTTAAAGTGCCTACCCAAGGAATTAAATTGATTCCTCCCCCGGCCAGTATTTTTAGGGCGGGATTTTTAGATGTTATTTTATTTAAACCCGGGATTTTGCCGATAACTTGCGATGTCCTTTTGACTTTAGATTGAAAACTGACCATGGAAGCTTCTAAGTTTTTTCCGTATTCCCCCGCTTTTTTAATCTTCCCATTGGTCAACCATAAAATTCCATAAATTATGGCCGTGCCTCCGAAGGAAACGATTTTCGAAATAATAATGCCGATGCCGGTAAAATCAAGAAGGTCTGTTAAGTCAATTAGTCCGGCAATGGCAAAAAGCGGTCCGTATTTTAACCAGGAAGGATTACCGTATTGCTGTCCCTCGGCAATTATTTGATTAAATTGCTGACTGGCTAAATTAAAGTCTTGTTTTGCGGTTAACTGGTCAGACCAGTCTTTCTCTATGAAATTTTCTTCTGGCATAAGGCACGGTATTCTTAATTCGTTATTTCCCTTCTGCGAATTCCCTCTTCGCCTTCTCAATCTCCAACAACTGTCTCGGATCGGAAGTGATGATCTGGTCTTCGGTGTAAGAAGCCACCACCCGGATGCCGACGTGGTTCGAACCGGCAAAGAACAAGCCATGTCCGACGGCCGATTCGAGCAAAAAGAACTTTTCAGCGTCCGTTAGGTTGAAAGTCTGCTGAATAGTATCAATGGAAGCGGTCGATTGCTTCATTAAAAGCTGAATAGAAGAGTTGGTGACAATTGGTTTACCGTAAGGCGAGGCGAAGAAATCAGGCACATCTTGGGAGATGGTAGCCAGTCCCAAGAAATATTTTCTGGCTCTTTTTGCTACGTTGAACAGAAAAGCGCCCCCGGCCTCGTATTTCAAAAGCCACCAGGCTTCATCGACTACCAAAATTCTCTTTTTTATATCCGTGCGCACTTTGGTCCAGATGTAATTTAAAATCAGATACATGGCGATGGGCCGCAACTCATCTTCCATGTCGCGGATGCTGAAAACCACCATACGGTTATTGAATGAGACGTTGGTGGGCCGGTTCAAAAATCCGGCGAAAGTCCCCTCGGTGTATTTTCTGATGCGAATGGCCATTGATTCTGCTCCGGCCAGTCCTTCTAAAATATTTTGGAAGTCGGACAACAAGGGAACTTCTTTCGGTCCGCCTGAAAAGTTACTTTCGGTCGTAATGTCTTTAAGAGCGTAAGTTTGGATCAAGGCTTCGTCCAACAAGGAGCTTTCTTCCGGAGTCAGTTCGCCAAGCATTAATTTGAACAGGCCGGTTAAGTCCAAAATATGAGCGCGAAAAACATCTTTAAACTCTTCCCCTTCTCTGGCTTGGGGAATATCAAAAGGATTTAAGTGGCTGTCAGAGGAAATAGAGATTTTAATTTTTGAACCCCCGACTGCGTCAGCCAAATGCCCATACTCGTCTTCCGGGTCAAGGACAAAAACTTCCGTGCCCATCATCAAACTGCGCAAAATTTCCAATTTAACGGTATAGCTCTTTCCCGCGCCCGATTTGGCGAAGACGACGGAGTTGTAGTTCTCCAAAGAAAAGCGGTCAAAGAGAATGAGGGAGTTGTTGTGGGTATTGATTCCAAAAAGAATGCCGTTGTCAGAACTTAAGTCATAAGAGACAAAAGGGAAAATCGAGGAAATGGGCTCGGTGTTTAAGGAGTTATGGGCGTCAAGCAGGTCGTTATCCAAAGGCAAGGTAGAGAGGAATCCTTCTTTCATGCGGAAGGTGGCTGGTTTAACGTAAATGAGCTGGGCTTCTAAAGCCCCGCGTATTTTTTGTTCCGCCTCCTCCAGTTCTTTCTCGTTTTGGCCGTAAATGGTGATGTAAACGCCGAACTCAAAGAAGCGGTCTGTGCCTTGCTGGATCTGGTCGCGCAGGGTCTCGATGTCGGAAATGGCGGTGTCTAAAATGGGGTTGCGGACTTTTCCTTGGTTGGCTTCTTCGATGGCCTGCGCTTGTAGTCTGGCCAGCTTGTCCCGTAATTTTTTAAGAATAGTGGCGGAGTCGGCGGGGTGGAAGTAAATAGCCACATCGATAAGGCGGTCAAGGTTAATAATCGGCGAGAACCAATTAGTGTTGAGATAGCGCGGCAAAGTGGAAACAAAAAGCGTGCGCGTCATTCTCTCTCCCACCTGCAGGGAGTTACTGTTGATGCTAATCGCGCTCGGCGCCAGCTGATCGTCTAGGATGCTAATAGTGCCTGTAGGCAAGGCTTCGATTTTCTTTTTAAATAGTGTGTCGAAGATACTCATTTCCTTATCTACTGATTACTAATTCTTGCTGATTCGTAATTGGTAGATTTAAAATTCTGGGATATCGCTTGGGATTACATTGGGATTACATGGCTGCCCTGTAATCGTGTCTTTAGAATTCAGGGTTATATAAACCGGTAAACATCTTAATTAATTCGGTATTGTCCGTGATCAATCTCGAGGTTAGCCCCATTTGCTGCAGTCCGGCGGATAAAAGGTCGCTTCTCTGCTGGATTTGGGCTTTGTAAACGGCAAAATCTTGATCGTTTAATTTTTTTATTTTTTCTTGCGCGGAGCCGAAAGTTTCTTTTATTCTCTCCCCGATTCCTTTGGAGCTATCAACTGTTTCGGTTAAGTAAAACGGCACCGTCAGATAAAATTTCTTGGACATGATATTGGCCAATTCCGTCAGGCTTTTGACAAAACGCAAATATTCAATGCCCTGAATGCGGAGCAGTTCGTTGTTGATCTGACTAATGACGGTCTCGGTTTTAGTTAAATATCCTTTAATATCTAAACGGCGCGATTGGATCACAATCTGCAAAGGAAAATCGAGTGAATTAATGAAATTTTGAAATCCTTGGATAATAGCCGTTTGCTCATCCGTTGATTTCAAGTCAAAGTTAACGGAATTAACCTCCAAAAGCGTTCGCAAAGAGGCGTTTTTTAGAATAATAACGCCGTCTTTGATATCGTGGATCTCGACAAATTGTTTAGTGTTTAAATTCTCAGGCATATTTAGGGGAAAATCCGCCATACGACCTACTCTCGACCCTCGACTGATCGCTCGGGAGTTTTCGAGTAGGTGTATGGCTCTGATTTTCCCTACTCGGTCTTTGTTACTTCTTTTAAGGTTTGGCCTTGAATCTTTAAAAAGGTCAAACCTTGGTGAATTTACTTTGGTAAAGTATCAATTTCTTCACTGGATTTATAAAAATATTTTTTTGGATTTATTAGATAGCTTACAAAGTTAAATAGGTATAAATACAGGGGCGTTTCTTGGATTTTGATTAAAGCCAAACCCAAGAAAATAGCGCCGATCGGAATAGCCAAAAAGATAAACACTCCGGGCGGGACGGCAAAAAAGAGCAGGAACAGAATCGCTCCGCCGATGGCGATAAAAATAAATTGCTTGACCGTAAAAGGCCCGATAATCTTTTCTTCCGTCTCAATAAATTGGGGGACTTGAAACTTCATGCTTCGCTATCTACTAATTACTAATCTTTTATGAATATACGAATAAAATCTTGGGTTTTCAGGTTAGTATATTAGTAACTGATTGGTAATTAGTAGATTTATTTTCTTAGGTCTAACACATTATTCGGATTTACCTTGTTAAATTCCTCCTTTGGAGGACCGCTTTCAGAGATACTTGGTGCGGCGGCCGGAGAAAGAAGATTGGCGGTTAGCTTATTGGCGATGTCTCTGGCGATATTTTCTCCAATTTGTAAACGGTCGGTTAAATCAGCTATGACATTTTCTTTTTGCGCGTCTTTTATAATTATATCTCTCACCAAGCGGACCATTTCAATAGTTTGATTTTGGTTTAACTGGAACTGCTCTGCTATTTTTCTAAGGATGTTGTCGGTGTTTTCGTCAAAAAGAATATCTTGCATCTCTTCCGGCAACTTATTTATTTTAGCATAAAACAACTCGTGCTTCTCATCGTCACGGAGCATAAATTCTTCGTCCACTTCAATGGGGCTGTAAATATTTCTCATGGTCTTCTTTGGGCCGGGTAAGCGGTTATTAGCTGGTTCATTAGCCGATTAATAACTGCTTCTTTGTCTGGATCGGGATTGTCTTGAAGAGCTTTTTGTATTCTTTGCATGATTCTCTTGCCGCCACCGGCTTTCTCCTTGCCGCGTCCGGTCGTGGTTGGTTCGGCTCGTTCTTCTGCTTCGATATGCTCCCATAGGGCAGTTTCAAATTCCGGACGGTCTTTCCAAAAATCAATATCGCTTTCGACTACCGATTTGGCGGCCATCTTTGGCAGTTTCTTTTTAACCTCGTCGATAAAGGCTCTCTGTCTTTGAGGGGTAGCATTGGCCGGATCCAGAGGATTGTAATCTGCTCTTAAAGTGTCCGGTTCAGTGCTTCCCAGTTCTTTTCTAAAGAGAATATCGGCATGAGCGGCTGGTTTGTCTTTGGCAATTTTTCCAAACATTTCTCGGGATTTGGTTTCGTTTTCTCCCCCCCACAATTCGGCGGCCATTTTATATTTTTGATAAGTAGTAATTTCTCCATCGTCGGACATTTGTTGGGCCAGCAGTTTTTTGACCCCTTCGCTGTGTCTTCTGCCATCTTCGCCCGTAAGAAACTTACCGCGTTCTTTTTTGGTGCGGGCGCCTTCAATGTTCTTGATATTCTTTTGCAGTTCTTTTTCGATGGCGTCTTTAACTGATTGGCTTTCCGAAGCGAAGACCTGTAATGTCATTTCGGCGAGATCTTCCTTGATAATCTGATTATTTTTGGCCATGGTTTCCAAAACCGCTTTCTTCAATGGCAAAATAGTAGTCCGTCTGGCCAAGTTTTCTGCCTGTCCCACACTTCCTAAAGCTTCGGCAAAACCGTTTTTCTTCAGTGCGTCAAGGTATTGTTGAGAGCTTTTACTATTTTCGCCAAATAAACGAATCGTTTCTTCAATTTCAGCTTCTCCGGCCGCTCCCGATGCCACCCAGCCGTTTTCGGCTCTTAATTGGCGCAGAGCGAGCATTTCAAACTTGTTGTACTTGCCGGCGGCGGCTTGCGTGTTAAGGTTGTTGAGCTCCTCTTTGCCAAGGTTTTGCTCTTTCCATTGGTTGTAGCTCTTTTTAACTTCGGCCGCTTCTGTTTCCGACAATGCTCCTTTCTTGCCCAAATATTCTGCTACCTTCGCTTCTCGCAGTCTTTCGGCCCTTTCTCCGCCGTAAATCGCGCCACCCAATTTTCCCTTTAGGCCGGTATCTTTGACTTCTTTAAGTTTTTCTTGCAGGCCCTTCTTCCAGGCGGTATAACCGGTTTTGTCTTTGACGAATTTGTTGACCGTGCCGCTGATCGCTCTCATCGTGGTGTTTGCTCCGGCGCAGGATATTTGCATGGCAAAACCAAGCGAGCCGACCATGATAAAGATAGTCAGAATATAGAAAAATATTTCTTGTGCGCCTAAACCCAAAAAACCGGCGGGGGTATTAGGGGTGGCGATAGCGGCGGCAATGTCGGGGCGGTTGTTTAAAATGGAGATGCCGATAACCAGGGAAAAAAGATAAACCGGCATGAAAAATGTCCAGCAATTAAACCATTTCCACCAGGTAGTCCAAACCGTTCTGGTTTGCGGCAGAATGGAGCTGATCCAAGCGACCGGGGAGACGATCAGCAAGGCCCACAAAACCGGTATTCTGGCGATGGAAAAAGCAAAAGCGGAGATAAAGGCGCAGAGAATTATAACGGTCAAAATAATATTGCCGGCGGTAGAAAGAAAGGCGGCCGTCAGCAGGTTGCTCGAAGGGTCCACTGAAGTGGCGGTCGGGGGTTCGGCGGTGATGAATTGGTTAATCCCGGCTCCGGCGGCCAAATTGGCGGTAATGTCGGAAAATTGATTAAGGGCCACGTTGGAAAGGTTGGTGGAAATTTTAATCAGAAATCCGCCGATGGCCATGCTGAAATTAATTAGCAGAGCGGCAATAATAAATTTAGCCATCAACCCTTTCCAATTGTAGTTTTGGATATCCAAAATGGTGGCGAAGGCGATGATAATCAGAATGAGAATGAAAAACAGGTTGGAAAAATCGCGGAAAACTTTCCACGATTCCTGCACAATGGCGATGTTTTCAAAGTAGTCGCCTTGGTATTTTAAAAAGTAGCCTAGCCACTCTGCAACGGTGGACAAAGATTTGCCCAAAAAAGATTGGACAATCCCAAAAAACCCGAGCAACTGGGTGAGAAGACTATCTTTGATGCTGTCGCCTATCCAGCTTGTAAGCCAGGACATATTTTTTAGAAGTTAATGATTTCTTAAGATTCGACCTTGGATCCCGAACCATCGCTAAGGGCGAGCTACGGGACACGTCTTCAAAAAGGTCGAACCTTGGGGCTACTGACCTTGGAAATTTGGGTTGTCTTCCGGGTTTTCGAAATTTTCGGAGTTTTCTCTGATTTCTTCAATGGTTTCTCTGTCTTGCTGAGCATCTGGCAAAAAGTTGGGCGCTTGTTGCTCAATTACGTCGCCGGCATCAGTTGGTGAATCTGTGGTGATAAGATTGGTCAGCTCTCTGGTGGCAAAGTCGGCCAGCTCATTAGCGGCCAAGTTGGCCAACTTGCCAAGTACTTGCCCGATCATGCTAACTAAAATCTCGGATAACTCGTCGGAAGAAACCAAAAACTCGGCATTGGAGTCTAAAAACTTCGAAGCGCCGTCTCCCAAAATCTTGGCGGGAGTAACGGTTTTCCCTAAGAAAGAGCATTGGGCATTGGCACCCAAGGCGGTTTGTCCCCGGCACTGGTTTAAGCAATGTGAATCTCGTTGGCTCACTTCTACGCTAAGAGGGATATTAACTTGGCAGTTTCGGTAGCAGACCGTCTCTCGGGCTTGCGCCGGGACTGCTTGCTGGCAGGCCCCTTTCACTCCCTGGAAACCTTGTCCGGCGACCGCTTCTTTTCCTTGCGACTCTTCTTGAGAAGCTCTTTGTTTTTGGAGCTCTTCTATAGATAAAAGCGTTGCTCCGGCCAGATTGTTTTGCGGTTCCAGCATTCTGTTCCAAGTATCCCACCCTCCCCCTCTTTCAAAATCTCTCTTGAATTCAGCGCGGGTTCTGTCGGGAATAGTGCATCTGATTTTGGACTGATACGGCACCAAGGTATTTTGCTTCAATTCCGCGTTTTTTTGAGGATCGCCGATATCGACAAAAGGAATGTCTCTGGCTTGGAAAGCCAAAGCCAAAGGACCTTTAAAATCGTCGCAAATAACGCCTCGTTGAATGGCGTAATTAAGCTGGGCGCGGAATTGATTTTCCCCTATTGTCTGGGCTGAACTCAAGAAACTTTTCCAGTTTTGCACAAAAGAAGGAGATCTTTGTCCGCCTTCGACACCCAGATTATTGATTGATTGGATCACCCCGTTTCCCAGATTGGTCAGCAGTCTTCTGGCAATGGTTCTGGCGATTAAGTCCAAACCGAACTCCTTGGTGATATAGGCAATCGCCCCGGCCCCGGAACTGTAGTAGAAAGGAGCGGTAAAGCCAAAGGAAAAAACAAGGAGGAGAATAATAAGTTTAACTTTACTTTTTTTTAAAATATCCCTCATGTATCGCCAAGGCTCGATCTTTTTAAAGATCCAAGGTCGAGCCTTTAAAATTATGGATTTAACAAAGAAGTGATGCTGAAAAAGTCGCCGTGAGAAGTGTTGAGGTGGTTCTTTTTAGCTCGGCGGTCGATTTGGGTTAAAATTGGCTGGGATTCCAGGTAAACATTCTGTAAATTTCCCAAAATGATGGTTTGTTTCAGAGAGTCGTCGTTGGATAAAGCGATAGAACGATGGTAAAGCTCCAGCTTTTTTAAAAGCGCCAGAATTTTTTGATGGATATCAGACCACTGGCTGGGCACTTCGGACTCTTTCAATTCGTCGTAAGTGCTTTGAAATCTGATGGCATACTTTAAAAACTTTGTTTTAATATTTTCTTTTTGCTGATTGTTATAAAGCTCTCCGTCCTCGGTTGCTTGATCGGCGCTGAACAATAAAATCAGTTCTTTTGATTGGTTAAAAATCAGGTCGGTGATTTCACCATCGATGGCATTAAAAATTTTCTCCAGATATTTTTCTTGGGTTTCCTTGGAGTTGTCTTGGATGGCGTTGATTTCGTCCTCGGCTACTTCCACGCTTTCCAGGGCGGAGAGGGTGGAGTAAATGGTGGCGGTAGTGACCGTGTCTACCGATTGGGCGAAGGTTTTAGGATCCGCCCCCCTTTTTAGATCTCCGCTTAAAATTCCTCCCGTAATGGCTTGGGCTAAGCGTTGGGTGGAGTTAAGTCCGAGGAATTCTTTTTGTTTGGCGAGAGAGTCGTCATCGGTTTGGATGGGGTTGTGGCCGGATAAAATTTCTTCTCCGTCCAAAAAACCGTCCCCGTCCGTGTCCGGGTTATAGGGGTCGGAACCCCAAACCGCTTCTTCGGCATCTTTAAGGCCGTCATGATCGGCATCGTCCGTGTCGCCGTAGTCTATTTTTACCGGAGCGCTGATGCGAGCGGCGGTGGCCGGAGAAAAAGTTTTATTAATTAAAATTGCAACTCTGGTTACCACTAAACCGGCTATAACAAACAGCCCAACCATGATAATTTTTATTGTTTTGGTAGAGTTCATAATTTCTTTTAAGGTTCGACCTTGGGTCTCAAAAAAGGTCGAACCTTGGTGAAAAAAAGCGCAACCGATACTACCATCAAAGCGCCCAGCAAGATGGGCGTATCTCCTACTTTATTATACAATGTTTTATTCTCTTTTAATACAACTGAAGCTGTTAATATCTGCGGATCGAAGTTGGAGTTGGAGGTGGAGGTGGTTTTGATCTGTTTTCCGGTGTCAGAAATAACAAAAGAATGGCCGAAGTTAGAGGATTTTATTAAATACCGGCCGGACTCGGCTGCTCTAAATTTAGAAGCGGCCAAATCTTTGGCCAGTAAATCTTTTGGACTATGGCTGAAAGCAAAACTCGATTGGGAAACAAGCAGGTTGGGCTGAACGGCTTCTGATCTGGCCAAGTGGGCAGAAAA
>Ga0155300_102_pt2 | contig 11140 bp, 13 predicted proteins | sample RifCSPhighO2_02_FD_106268 | JGI IMG/M metagenome (GOLD analysis project Ga0155300, IMG submission 106268) | Candidatus Yanofskybacteria bacterium RIFCSPHIGHO2_02_FULL_43_15c | reverse complement strand
TTCCAGCTGTTCCATAACGGCGGAAACAGCCAGTAAAAAACTAATTAAAGAGTATCAGTTTCCAAACAAAAAGTCAACAGAAGTTATCCACAAGGTTCGACCTTGGGTCTTCAAAAAGGTTGAACCTTGGGAAACGGCCAGCTAAAACCCCAATAGTTTATCAATAATCGAGTACACTTGTTCTCGAGAGTTGGCAATTATCAAATAATCATTGCCGTTTTTGGCTGTAATAATGGCATAATCAATTGCTTGATCAGCATAAGAAAAGTTGGCATATCTTATTTTTACACCCCGATAAAAGCTATCAGACAGGCGATCATCCAAAGGATAAGGATTCACTCCTTCTAATCCATAAAAATCATCAAAATCTTGAGCCATGGTGTCTTCCCACAAATTTAATTGGGTTTTGGCTTCTGTGGAATCCACTACCCGCACCGCCAAAGCAATCTTTGGCGTTATCAGCATCTCGGCTGAAGGACTGGCGATCATTTTACCGCTTTCGTCAAAAAACTCGGTTTGCTTGGTTAAAATAAGAGCAAAATCGTCATTATCTACGGAGGAGGTAAGATTGATAGGAAAACTAATCGAAAAACGCTCTAAAAAATTAGAAAACTTATAGTTATTTTTGGTTTCGTCCACCAAAGCAACCAATATGTTTTTGTTTTGAGCACTATTACTAACGTTGACCCCTATTATATCCAAACTTTCGAACAACTCCCCCGTGGTAGGAATGGAAATATTTTTTATTTCTCCCAAAAGATTGCTTAGGCTCAATTTTGAAATTGGGACTGAACTCGGCGTAAGAGAAATTGAGGGCGTTAAGGTCGGCTGGATCACTTCTGTCTCTTCTCTTCCCAGATAGAAATATAGAATTCCGCCCAAAGCGGCCAAAGCAACTATCGCCAGCCCGGCCAAAATCTTTTTATTGGCAAAAATAGATAGTTTCGGAGGAATGGTGACACTAGCCGGAGGAGAAGCTGGTTTTATGGGAGGAACAGTTGGTGGCGGGGCAGGTTTGGGTATAATTTGGCCCGGCAAAGAAGCAGTTCTTTTTTCCGCTTCGCCTTCGCCAAGTTTAACGCCCGCTGACGGAGTGGCCGCTGGAGCCGCTGGTTTAGGAGACAAAGCCGGAACGGCCGGTTTGACTGGTTCAGGAGGTAAAACCGGCGGTTTAAGTTCAATAGATTTAGGTGCTTGACCCGATTGAGCTGACTTTATATCGCTTTCCATCGTTCTAATGGAAGAATGGGGAAGGGTAATAGCTGTTGGTTGTTGGCCTGCCTCGTGATCGCCAGAAGGTGATTTTACGGGGTTACTGGTTGCGTGAAGACCGGAAACAACAGGGGAGGAAGATGTTGCTGGTGGTGGAGCAGAAGGTGGGGTCACTGGGGAAGTTGGTGCAATCGAAGTCTTGGGCGGTAGAGATGCAGAAGAAGGAACCGCTGGAGAAACGGGTTTTGGTAAAGGATTAGAGAGAGGCGGAGAAACAGAAGTTGGTGGAGAAATAGGATTAGGAACAGGGGGTTTAGGAGCGTCAGAAACAATGGGCAAATTTGACGGCACTAAAGATTTTGGATCATCCATTTAGAGAGTGCCAAGAATAAACTAACCAGAGGCGGAGGGGGAACAGTTTTTTGTGAAAACCTGAACAAAAAACTTTGTTCACCGCAGCCTCAAAAAAGTTTATCGCTTAACTGATTTCATTGACAAGTTTATTCTACCATACTCATCAATGTTTTTCACTCTCACTCGCACACTTTGTCCACTTTTAAGGACATCAGACGGTCGCCGGATATGTTCATTAGAAATTTCCGAGACATGAACCAGGCCTTCCCGCCCGGGCAAGTATTCCACCATCGCTCCAAAATCAAGCAAGCGAGTAACTTTTCCGTCAAACTCGTCCCCCGGCTTCTCTTCAAAAGTCACTGCCTCAATTAATTTAATCGCTTTATCCATATTTTCCGGATTTTCAGCGGTCACAAAGACGTTGCCATCGTCTTCAATATCGATGTCCACGCCGGTTTTATCAATAATATCGTTAATCATTTTGCCGCCCGGACCGATCAGGGTGCGGATTTTGTCGGGATTAATTTTAATCGTCTTAATGCGGGGAGCGTATGGAGACAATTCCTCTCGCGGCTCTTTAATAGCTTTGGACAAAACCTCCAAAATTTCCAAACGGGCCTTTTTGGCTTGAGCCAACGCTTCTTCAAATATTTCGGGGGTAATACCCTCGATTTTGACATCCATCTGAATCGCCGTCACTCCTTCTTTGGTGCCGGCCACTTTCAAATCCATATCACCATGATGATCTTCCGGACCCTGGATATCGGTTAAAATCTTATACCTCACTCCTTGTTCCTTGTCTCTTGTCTCTTGTTCGAACATTAACCCCATGGCAATTCCGCCAATGTGGCTTTTGATCGGCACTCCGCCATCCATCAAAGCCAAACTTGATCCGCAAACCGAAGCCATCGAAGAAGAACCGTTCGAAGAAAGAGTTTCAGAAACCACCCGAATAGTGTAGGGGAACTCCTCTTTGGGTGGAATTAAGGGCTCTAAAGCTCTTTCCGCCAAAGCCCCGTGGCCTATTTCTCTCCGGCCGGTAAAACCCATCCGCCCCACCTCTCCCACACTGAAAGGAGGAAAAATGTAATGATGCATGAAACGCTTCTTGGTCAGTTCTATTTCCATCGTCTCCACCCACTGCTCCATTCCCGGAGAAGCTAAAGTTAAAACCGATAAAACCTGGGTAGTACCCCGGTTAAAAAGCCCTGTGCCATGGGAGTGGGGGAGAATGCCGATTTCCGAAGAAAGATCTCGCAGTTGATCCACCTTGCGGCCATCCGGTCTTTTCTCCTGTTCAACAATATTTCTATGCACAATATAATCAATTTCCTCCTCAAAAAGCTTGGCCGCTTCTTTTAATTTCTTGGGCAAATCAGGGTGTCCGGCAAACTCTGAACTAATATATCCCGCCAATTCTTCACTGGTGCGATGCAATCCTTCCACATACTCCGCTTTGTGCGGAGTATACAAAACTTTTTCCAGTTTCGGCGAAACAAAATCCTTGACTAACTTGACTAAAGCCTCGTCGTGAGAAAAGATAACCAGCTCTTTCTTTTTCGGAGCTATTTCCGCGGCAATTTTTTCCTGGAATTTAATTAATTTTTGTAATTCTTTAAAGCCAAATTCCACGGCCTCGGCCATTTCTTTTTCCGGAATAATTTTAGCCCCTGCTTCGATCATATTAATCCGGTTAGCCGTCCCGGAAACTACAATATCAAAGTCACTGGTTCGTCTTTCCTCATAAGTGGGGTTGACTATCAATTTTCCATCCACACGACCCACTCTTACTCCAGCTACCGGACCGCTAAAAGGAATATCCGAAATCATCAGGGCCAAAGAAGCTCCAAAAAGAGAGATGACGTCCGGATCGTTAACGCTATCGAAAGTCAAAACCGTCGGGACAACTTGCACCTCGTTGCGGACTCCCTGGTTAAAACGGGGGCGCAGAGAGCGGTCGATTAATCGGCCAGCCAAAATGGCCTCTTCCGAGGGTCTGGTTTCGCGTTTAATCCATTTAGATCCTTTGATTTTACCCGCCGCATAATACTTCTCTTCATAATCCACCGAGAGAGGAAAATAGTCGGCATCTTTGGGATGAGCTGACATTGTGGCGGTCACCAAAATAGTGGTATCGCCATACTGCACCCGACAAGAACCGTTGGCCTGACCAGCCAAACGACCCAATTCCACCGACAACTTCCGGCCAGCGAAATCCTCGCTGTAATTTTTTACTGCCATTTAAAAATGAGTGAATTATGAACCAAGAAGTGTGAATCGCGGATTAAAATTCCTAATTCCTGCTTCCTGACCCCTAATTCAGCTTATTAATTTTCCACTTAGAAACGGGGTTTCTAAGTAGTTAATACATAAGAAACTTTTTTGGATCAGACCCCAGATCGGCAAAGACATCCACCGTTTCCTTTAATCTCGCCGAAGTGCTTCTTTCAAAAGAATACACCTCTACCTTTAAGCCCTTATTAACCTTCAAATATTCCACCAGGGGGACAAAGTCTCCGTCTCCGGTCACCAACACCGCCACATCGATTTTATCAGCCAGAATAATGGCATCAATGGCCATCCCCACGTCCCAGTCCGCTTTTTTCATTCCTCCGGGGAAAATCTGCAAATCCTTCTCTTTTATCTCATATCCACTCTTTTGCAAAGCCTCAAAAAAGGCTTTCTCCTCGCCGGTTTCTGTTTTAATAACATAAACGAAAGCCCTGATCAACTGTCTGTCCCCGACGGCCGCTTCCAGAATCTTTTTAAAATTGGCTTTACCGTGATAAAGATTTTTAGCCGAATGATACATATTCTGGGCATCCACAAAAACACCCACCCGCTGATGTTGAGCGCTTATATCCTTTGGTTTCTTAGGGTTATTGTTTCTGGTCGTCATGAGTTCTAAACTAAAACTAACCAGAGGCGCAGTGGATACAGATCTCCAAGGTTCGACCTTGAATCTCAAAAAAGGTCGAACCTTGAAAAACTATGTACCCCGAGAGCCTCTCGCAATAATTATTTCTTAAGTCCTAATCCCTTCACCACCTTGGCATATTTTTTAATATTTTGCTTCTTGAGATACTCCAAAAGTCGGCGCCTTTTGGCGACCATTTTTAAAAGACCGGTGCGGGAACTGTTATCTTTGGCGTGTTTTTTGAGATGCTTGGTCAGCCTTTCAATTTCTTCGGTAAATAAAGCAACCTGCACTTCGGCCGAGCCGGTATCTTTCTCGTGATTGGAGAATTTTTGGATAATTTTTGTCTTTTGTTGAGGATTAATCATCGAAATCAATGGTAACATGATTTTTCGCTTAACGCAACAGCCCTATCTCGGCAAAATAAAACCGCTTTTTGAGCGGTGCAACCAACTTATTTTTTATTTTTCTTTTGCCAATATTCATGAGCTTTTTCCACCGCCAACTGGCAATCGACCAAGGTATCAAAATCGGTGGTATCGGAATCGAACTGATCTCTCTTGGGCCGGTGCGCCATGTGATTGGCGCTGCGATCGTCATCGGCAAAGGGGTGCAAGCGCTCCAAACCTTTTGGAAAACCCTGATATTTGCCCCAGGCTTTCAGACTCACGTTACCCGCTTCAGAAGTCCAAACTTTAGATCCTCCGACATTAACTTTCGTCCACTTATAATGCAACTGCCCCTTCTTGCTTTCCGTGGCCTCTTCATCGACCAGTCGCCGACAAGTTTGAGAAAAAGTCAGCAGATTTTGCCAAACTTTTAATTTTTTCTGGCTGATGATGATACTTTCTTCCAATGCTTCAATATTTTCCTCGGCCAGTTTGGCAAGGTTTTCAATATTTTCTAACTGGGCATACAAACCCTTCATATTTCCTCCTTAATCTGAATGGCTATGAAATTCTCTTGTCTTTGCGTCGAGTATATTTTTAATTAACCGCACCTTACCGGTAGACAAATACTTACCGGCAAATTCGGCCAATCTTTCATGATGACTCTCCGACAGAGTAGCTGTCTGGGCTCTTTCCGCCTCCACCATAAAAAATATTTCTTCTTCGGTCGGTTTTCGGCCAAGGTACTCCGTCAGTTGTTCCACTGGCCAAATCCAGGAATAATATTTTACTGCCACCGCCAGAACCTCTTCGGCTACTTCATCTGAAGCTCCCTTTAAAGTCATGGCGATAGCCAAAGAAAAATCGTCATGTCCGAAGAGCCAGTTTTTGGACTTTTTTAAATATTCCCGCACCGTCCAATCAATCGTAGAAACATGAGCTCCCAATCCGGCCACTTCAATGGCCGCCCAGTGTCCTTGACTAGCATGGACCATCTTCATTTGGTCTTTTGACTTACTCATCTCTTCGGCCTTGGCCATAAAATGTTTAATCACCATTTCTAGCGTTTTCTCCTTTTCGGTCATAATTTTCTCCATTTTTACAAAGTACTGCCTTCTTATAGCATACTGTGGGAGTTTTTACCAAATTTGAGTGCAGGAGTTTGACTTAAGGTTAATCTTAAGATAAACTTGATTTATGAAAATACAAATTTTAGGACTAAAAGAATTAAGGGAAAATATGCAAAAATACGCCTTCCGGGTAAAAAAGGGAGAGTCTTTTATTGTAGTCAAAAAATCAAAACCGATTTTTAAAATTTCATCTGTTGAAGAAGACGACGAAGAACTGTGGGAAACGGTGATTGACTTCACTAAAATTAACCCTCGTGGCATACCAATAGAGCAAATAATCAAAGCGCTTAAAGATGGACAAAATAAAAAAGGCCATCGCTAAGCTACCAAAAGAGTATAAGACCAAATTTGACTGGTTAATGTTAAAGCTCTGGGCCAGAGATTTTTCTGATTTAAATATGATTAAATTAAAAGGGCAAAACGATTTATTTCGAGTTAGAAAAGGACGATTAAGAGTAATTTTTAGGTTATCTCATGGCGATTTAGAAGTCATAAGTGCAGATTTACGAAACGAAAAAACTTATAAGTTGTAATAAATTATGCCCACTTAGAAACGGGGTTTCTAAGTAATAGTATATGCCTGACTTAAAGCAGCTTAAAATCCAATTTCTGGAGTATCTGGAGATTGAGAAAAACCGTTCGCCCAAGACGACGGAAAACTACGACCATTACCTCAACCGTTTCTTTGATTTTGCCAAGGTCTCCCAACCGGCGCAGATTACCGAGGAATTAATCCGCAAATTCCGCCTCCACCTCAACCGCCTCCCCAATTGTCAAGGTTCAACCTTGACAATTGGGACCTTGAAAAAAGTCACGCAAAATTACCATATTATCGCTTTGCGGGCTTTTTTAAAGTACCTGGCGAAAAGGGAAATCGAAAGTGTTTCGGCGGAAAAAATAGAGTTGGGAAAACAAGAAGGGAGACAGGTAGAGTTTTTAGAAGCAAAAGAGGTGGAACGGCTTTTAAATTCTCCGGAAGGCACTGGCCTGGCTGATTTGCGCGATAAAGCCATTTTAGAAACTCTTTTCAGCACCGGTTTGCGAGTAGCCGAGTTGTGCTCCTTAGATCGGGACAAAATAGACCTTGGCAGGGGAGAGGTGCCGGTCAGAGGCAAGGGCTCAAAAATACGCTTAGTCTTTTTTTCCGATCAGGCCAAAAAACATGTCGAAAATTACCTCAAAGAGCGCTCCGATGCCGACCCCGCTCTTTTTATCCGTATCCCGCCCAAAGAAGCTTTTGCCAAATATGAAAATCTGCGTTTAACTCCTCGCAGTATTCAGCGCATTATCCGAAAACACGCCATTAAAGCGGGGATTGTCGGTAAAAATGTTTCGCCGCACACTCTTAGACATTCGCTCGCCACTGACTTGCTCCAAAACGGAGCTGACATCCGCTCCGTCCAGGCCATTCTCGGCCACTCATCCATCACCACCACCCAAATCTACACTCATGTGACAGATAAGGGATTGCGTGAGGTTCACGACAAATATCATAACAAGAAATAAAGAGGCCTGCCCCGTACCAAACCCGCCCCCGTTTTGGCGGTCAGCGGATCAGTTTGGTATGGGGTGCATCAGAAGTTTCATAAAAAAAATAATCTTTTTGAGTTTCATTTGACTTTAATTTTGGTTTTGATATACTTAGAGCGAGATGGTAAGCCCGCTATGAACGAGTTCGTTCGTGGCTCCGAAGAGCTCCCGGTTTGGGGGCTTTTCTCTTTTTAAATATATCTGCTAATATTTTTCTGTGGGCCAGAAGGGCCGAGTCCGAGCGATACTCGGGAGTGGGCTTACCATCTCGCTCTAGGGGTTTGACTTCCCCTCGGTCCACACCAAAAAACCGCGAGACGCGGTTTTTTGGTGCAAATCCCGTCGAGGTCCACTAATTTAATTCTATCAAATCTTTCCCACTAAATCCAAGCCCGGTTTGAGAGTTTCTTCTCCCTCTTCCCAGCTGGCTGGGCAAACTTGGTCGCCATGTTTAGCCACAAATTGAGCGGCTTTTATTTTACGAATCAATTCTTTGACGCTTCGTCCAATGCTGTTGTCATGCACTTCGTAAGCTTTTAAAACCCCATCCGAATCGATAATAAATGTGCCTCGCCAAGCCAAACCTTCTTTCTCGATATAAACACCGAATTGCCGAGCCAAATTTCCGGTTGGGTCCGCCAGCATAGGAAACTGAATTTTTTTGATTGTTTCCGACTGGTCATGCCAGGCTTTGTGCGCATAAACCGTATCGGTGCTAACACTCATCACTTCCACTCCCATTTTTTTAAATTCTTCGTAATGGTCGGCTAGTTCCTCCAGTTCGGTCGGACAGACAAAAGTAAAGTCCGCCGGATAAAAGAAAATTACCAGCCACTTTCCTCGATAATCTTTCGATTTTATTAACTTAGTTTCGTCTTGATGGTAAGCTTCGACCTCAAAATCAGCTATTTTTTCGTTAATATTCATGAGTTTATTTAAGCATAACAAAGAAAAATGTACAAAACAAAAAGAGGCTAGGCCTCTTCATTTCGTGTTGAAAACGATCCGCAAACCGGCTCGAAGTCCATTTTTGTACCACGGGTAATTGGTACTGGCATGCAATTCCGACCCCGGAGAGCCGCCTATCAACAACTGCAGCCGTCCTTCTTTTTGGTTTTTGGCGAACAACTCCAGTCGTATTGAAAAGTCGCTGAAACCCTGGCGGCCCATTTCGTGCTGAACGGCCGAGACCATTCTTTTTTCTCTTCCTTTCCACAACTCTTCTTCAATCGCCAGATAAATCGGCCGATCGTAAAAAGAAGGCCCTCCGCGAAATCCCCGCAGGTTAACCGGCTGGATCCGCACGACCATCAGCGGATTTAACGGCATAGACGGTTCCCACTTTATTTCTCCAAAGATAACGTTAAGATCTCCGGCTTCAATCGAAGGAACAGGCTTGCCCATTCCTATCTCTCTTCCAACCAGTTCAGTAAGGTCTTGAGTAAGATGGGATGAGTTATGCGACCAGCCTCCGCCCAAATGAAAACTATTCAAAACGGAAAACTGATAGCGGCTTTCCAGCAGATAACTGGTGCCGATCACATTGACCCGGTCCCGAATAATCGCTCCGCCTACCGTTAAGATCTCACTCTTAAAAAATACGGTTTGCCTTCCCCGACGGAAAACCACTGTTTCAAAACCAATCCGCCCTTCCCAGGAGAAGAAAGGCTGGAAAATATCCCGCTCGAAGCGTTTGCTGAAATCGCCGTGTAAACGCGCTTCCGAAAGCGCCCCTTGGGACTGGCCGCTGGAACCGGACTGAGCATAAAGCCAGCCGTTAAAAACAAAAAAAGAAAACATCGGCCACAAGAAGTTTAATCTTTTCACCGCTTACCCCTTTTTAAAAAGCATTTAAGTCCAACTTAGAAAATTGAAAACCGGAAGTCAAGTTGAAATAACCTCATACTTTACCGCCAAATTAACTACCAAAAGACATATCCCGCGCTGAAAGTAAGAGGTATTTTTATGCCCGCATTCCGCGGAAACAGATTGCCGTTGGAATAGTGGCCGATACCAACCTCAAAGTTAAATTCTTTCTGTCGGCCGGCATACAGCCCCGCCCCCATCAGATCCTGAAAAGTAAAGCGTTTTCCCGTCTGGTGGCCGTTGATTTCACTTTTGGTTATATAGGTCGGCCCGGCCAAAGAGTAGCTGAAATAGAAATCCGCCGGTTTGGAACGAAGCAGAACAAACCGAAACTGGGGAAAGGCCGAGAAGGTGACAAAAGAAGTTTTTTGCCCGATACTCCGCCATTGGCCCGCGCTTAAACCCAAATCAAGAGCAAATATTTTTTTACCATGAAAAACATTTTGCTGATAGCGCGCCGCGTAACCCTTTTCCACTTCAGCCAGTCCTCCCCAAAAAATCGGCATCGTTTTTCCGGACACAAAACGGTTTACCCCCGTACCAAATCTGTTTGTTGCCGCCCCAAACTGAAGGAGATGTTTGGGAAAAAGACGGTCTGCGACCATTCGCTCTTTTACCTGGTCGGCAGAAAGCGGCCGCATATTGAAAACCGCTCCCAGAGATACGGCCATAGTCGACGGTTGGTGGAATTTTTTCTTTGGAGGCAAATATACTCCCCCCAGTTGGATATCCCAAACTCGATTGAGGCGATACTTTGCGCCCAGGCCTGTTAACACCGTCGGATAGTTGGCCTCCTCCACCAAATTCCGGCCATAGAGACTGGCCCGGTTTCTGGTCACCACCCCTAATCCGCCTTCCCAATAAAGCGAAACCGGCCCTTGAAGGGGAGTAGTCCACCGGCCGGTCAGTCCGGCTATATTCGTCGGCGAACGAGCCGAAGGGATACCATCAATCTCGTGATAGACTACCCATTTCACCGGACGCAGATACATAATCTGGGCCGAAAAACTCTTAGAAAAATTATGGCCCAGAAGTGTCAGACGTACGCTAAGCGGCGGTACTCGGACCGAAATCCGCGAGTCGGTATTAAAATGCCCCAACGATACCGGATAATGCTGGTAACCTACACCAAAGTCAATGTAAGAATTTTTTAGCCACCAGGGGTATTGGGTGCGGCTTTCTTGAACCGCATAACCTATTCTCCCCAAAGAAAAGACTATCGCCAGAAGAGCCGCCAGTTTCAATCCAATTTTCACGGTATCCTCCTTCGGAAAAGTTCTTAAATTTTTAAAGAAAATCTTGGATACAAAGTAGCATATAAACCCGAGCACTGCCAAAACTAAAAACCGCTACTAGCGGTTTCCGTTCTCTGCCGCGCTTCGCGCGGCCGAATCGGTCGGGCAAAAATCGGAAAGTTTGATATTGGTGCTCGGGGTGGGACTCGAACCCACACGGCCGTGAGGCCACACGATTTTAAGTCGTGCGTGTAAACCATTCCACCACCCGAGCTCTTAGTTGTCAAGGTCAGTTTACCAAATTTTCTTTATTTTTCAATCTGATTTTTCACCCAATTTCCGGCCTTTAAAAGCGCATCAAATGTTCCCGCGTCAATCCATTCTCCCTTAACCAAATCCACCTTTAGTTCTCCGTTTTTTAAGTACCAATTTTGCAAATCGGTAACCTCCAGTTCGCCCCTAGCGGACGGCTTTAGTTTTTTGGCTACCTCCACTACCCGGTTGTCG
>Ga0155300_126_pt2 | contig 11269 bp, 8 predicted proteins | sample RifCSPhighO2_02_FD_106268 | JGI IMG/M metagenome (GOLD analysis project Ga0155300, IMG submission 106268) | Candidatus Yanofskybacteria bacterium RIFCSPHIGHO2_02_FULL_43_15c | reverse complement strand
TCAAAGAGTGGTTCGTATTCTAGACCGACCAAATCTTTCGCCGATATGTTTTCATGTACTCTTTCAATAGTGTGGCCAGCTAAAACCTTGTCTACCAAATCAGCGGCCAAAATTAGTAACTCTTTAACTCCATCAATACGAACGGCGCTGTATTTAATATTGGCTCCCACTGCCAAAGCCACATTACCCGGCAAAGTCCAAGGCGTAGTTGTCCAAGCAAGAATATGGGCCTGATCTTGTGTGGTATTGGAACCAAATTTTTGATTTGGCAATAAATGAAACTTTACATAAACCGAAGTGTCTTTTATTTCCTTATATCCTTGCGCCACCTCATGGCTGGACAAAGGCGTACCGCACCGAGTACAAAATGGCACTACTTTGTGTCCTTTGAAAAGTAATTTTTTCTCCCAAATCTTTTTGAAAATATGCCAAAGCGATTCAATATATTCTGGGTCATAAGTAATGTAAGGATTTTTAAAATCAAGCCAAAAGCCGATTCTTTTCGTCAGCCGCTCCCATTCGTCTTTGTACTTCCAAACACTTTGCTTGGCCTGTTTGTTGAATTTGGCCATGCCGTATTCTTCAATTTCTTTTTTGGATTTTAAGCCCAGGCTTTTTTCCACTTCAATCTCCACCGGCAAACCGTGCGTATCCCAGCCCGATTTTCTTTCCACCAAAAACCCCCGCATGGTTTTGTAGCGGTTAAAGAGATCCTTCATCGCCCTGCCCAGCACATGATGAATACCTGGCCGTCCATTGGCAGTCGGTGGCCCCTCAAAAAAAACGAAACGCTTTGCTTTTTTTCGTCGTTCTTGTCCCCTTTCAAAGATTTTGTTCTTTTCCCAAAAATCTAAAACCTCTTCTTCAATTTTCTTCACCCCGTTAAATTGCTGCTCTGCCGCACCGCCTTTGGCGGATTTAACTGGGTAAAAGTTGTCTTCGGTGGACATATATATTAATATGATTAAATGCTAAAAAATAAAGGATCCTGGATAGTCTTTTCGGTAATCATCGCTAATTTTGTGCTCGGTTTTGAATTTAATTATTACCGCTTTGATTGGTTCGATACCTCTTTGCACTTCTTGGGCGGATTAGGGGTTTATTTAATTTTATATTCTTATTTCAAAAACAGTTTGGCTGGTTTACCTTGGATCAAAAAAACAATTTTATTGGTCGGAGCCACCGCTTTGGTGGGTGTGATCTGGGAACTGGCCGAATATAGCTTTACCGCCATTCCGGCCATTTTACCTCTCCCCTGGGATGGCCTAAGCTTCATCGGAGACTTGCCGGATACTCTGGCTGACTTGTCCTTGGACATTTTCGGTGCCTTGTTGGGTTCAATTTTACATTCTCTCGGGCAAAGAAAGCCCTAGCAACTCTAAAGATTTCCCCAAAACCGTAACCGAAGCTTTCACTAAAGCCAGCCGAACCCTTTCCAATTTTGGCTCCGCTCCGATTACTTTCGACTTCTCATAAAATCTATTGACTAGTCCGGCCAACTCTAAAGCATAACTAGCCAGCTGGTGCAGTTGATAGTCTTTCGCGATTTTCTTTGAAATTTCCGGAAATTGAATTAATTTTCTAATTATTTCCCCTTCCCATTTATGCCAAGAGATATTCTTGTCTATTTTTTTGGCGACTTTTATTTTACCTTCCTCCGCTTTTTTCAAAATTGATTTCAAACGGACAAAAGCGTACTGGATATAGAAAATCGGATTGCGATTCGATTCTTCTTTGGCCAGTTCCAAATCAAAATCAATGTGGCTGTCCAAAGATTTGCTCAAAAAGAAAAATTTGGCCACATCGGCCGGAACTTTTTCCAGCAATTCATCCAAAAGCACAAACTTTCCGGCCCGTTTTGACATCCGCACCGCTTCTCCCTTTTCCAGTAAATTAACCATCTGCGCCAACGGAAAAACAAATTTAGACTCGTCCAATCCAAGAGCCTTAATCCCCGCTTTTATTCTCGGCACATCTCCATGATGATCCGCTCCTAAAATGATGATCATTTTAGCAAATCCTCTTTTTTCTTTGTTTCTGGCGTAGGCAAAATCAGATAGTAAATAAGTAGTGTAGCCATCTGATTTTCTAATCACCACGTCGTTGTCCAGTCCGTAATCCGAGCTCTTGAACCACAAAGCTCCTTCCTTTTCGTAAGATAAGTTATTAAATTCCAAAAAATTCAAAACATCTTTCAACTCGTTATTTTTCAGTAAACTGCTCTCCTTAAACCAGACATCATGCTTCACTCCAAAACGGCTTAAAGAGTCTTTAACCTGCCTAATCATTTTTTCCTTAGCATACTTCTGGGCTTGAGCGGCTAATTCTTCAAAATTATCCAAAGAACCATGATAAGCTCCTTCTTTTTTCATCTCCTCAGCTATTTCGGCAATATAAGCTCCTTGGTACATTTCTTCCGGGAAATCCGTGGACTGTCCCTCTAATTCCAAATATCTTCTCGCCACCGACTCGCCTAAAATTCTTACCTGCCGGCCGATATCGTTGATATAATATTCCTTGGTAACCTTAAAATTTAAAAAATTTAAAATTCTAGCCAAGCTCTCCCCATAAGCCGCCGAACGGCCGTTGGGCAAAACCAAAGGCCCGGTGGGATTGGCCGAAACAAATTCAATATTTATTTTCTGTCCTTTTCCTAAACTCTGCTGACCAAATTTCTCTTCTTTTTTTAAAACCTCTTCCAAACCTTCTTTCCAGCTTTTTTCGCTCAAGCGAAAGTTAATAAAGCCCGGAGCAACCGCTTTAACTTCTGAAAAAAGTTTGGAAAACTTTTTATCTTTTTTAAGACTAGAAATAATCTCCTCTGCTTCTTCCATTGGCGACTTGCCTTCTTTTTTGCCCCAGGCCAAAGCCAGATTAGTACTGTAATCCCCAAATTCAGAGGGCGCAAAAGAAACCAAAAAACCCACCTCTTTCGGCGCAATTTTCTTTAGTTTATTATCGATTTCTGATTTAAACACTGTTATAAAATAATAGCATTAAATGCTTTTTTAGTTAAGCTTTACTTAGCTTACAGTAATCTGCTATTATAACCACATGATTAACGAGGAAAAACAAACTATCGATTTGGTTAAAAAGGCTACGGCCGCAGTGGTGAGTATTACTATCAGCAAAACCGTCGCCCAAGCCAAAGAAATGGCTTACGGGCAGATGCTCCATCCTTCTTTTCTGCCAGACTTTCCAGCCGATGCCCTTCCCCAAGCCGACGACGAAGACCAAAAAATTAAAATCGGCGGGGGTTCGGGGTTCATAGTTGATTCGAATGGAATAATTTTAACTAACAAACACGTCGTGCTTGATCCGCAAGCGGAATACACCATCACCACCTCTGACGACACCGAATACACCGCCAAAGTTTTGACTCGCGACCCGGTCAACGACATCGCCATTTTAAAAATCAAAGCTAAAAATTTGCCTACTTTAAAAATGTCTTCTTCCTCCATCCAGCCGGGTCAAACTGTTTTGGCCATCGGCAATGCTTTGGGTCTTTTTTCTAACACCGTTTCCAAAGGAATCGTTTCTGGATTAGCCCGTAAAATTTCCGCCGCCATGGGTGGCGGGGGTCAGGGTCAAGGTCTTGTCCCTGACAACGAAGAACATGGTTTGTCTGGCCAAGAAGAGGCCATCCCCCAAGTGGAAGAACTGCGGGGAGTAATTCAAACCGACGTAGCCATCAATCAAGGCAACTCCGGCGGTCCTCTTTTGAATCTCGACGGCGAAGTGGTGGGCATCAATACTGCCGTTATTTACGGCGCTCAAAACATCGGCTTCGCTATCCCCATTCAGTGGGCCAAAAATGACTTGGCTGACTTACAAAAATTCGGCCGTATTATCCGTCCTTACATTGGTCTCCGCTACATCATGTTGAACAAAGACATGCAAAAGAGATACAAATTGCCGGTGGACTACGGAGCTTTAGTTACTCCCGGCCATTTGCCTGGCGGCCATGCCGTGATTAAAAATTCCCCCGCCGAAAAAGCCGGCCTTAAAGAGAATGACATCATCCTAACCCTCAACCAAGAAAAACTGGACGAGAAAAACGACCTCCAAGACAAAATCCAACTTCTCAAAGCCGGGGAAGAAGTGGAACTAAATTATCTCCGCCAAGATAAACAGAAGCAAACAAAACTGCTTCTGGAAGAAAGGAAATAAGAAAAAGAAATTCGTCTAAAATAGAACCGCTTGAAAGCGGTTTTATTTTAGAGTATATTTCATCAAACAATCTTGGACTTTAAAAACGAGGTCAAAAATGGAACCAAGAAAAAAAGTTAAATCCCGAGTTTATGGCATTGACCACCATGAGAGCCACTGGGAACTCCAGGAATGGCACTTGGATATTCGTCAATTCCATATTTATTTGACCGGCGAGGAAATCGGTTATTATGCTGACGACAGCGACAGAAGTGAACCGGGGGTGGAATATAGGATGAGTGCCCGTTTTATAAAAAACATTCAGATTCTTTCTCAAATTGACCTCAAGCGCCCAATTCTAATTCACATGAAAACTTGTGGCGGTGATTGGCAGGAAGGCATGGCCATTTATGACACACTTTGGGCTTGCCCTAATCCCATTACTATTTTGAGCTACACTCATGCCCGTTCCATGTCTTCCATTATCTTACAAGCAGCAGATAAGCGCGTGTTGATGCCGAATAGCTATTTTATGATTCATGAGGGCACCCTTGGTTTTGAGGGAACAACCAAAGTGGTTCACACCATGGCAGATTGGGATAAGCGCATCGTTCGTCCAACCATGCTCAATATCTATGTTGAGAAATTAAAGCAGAAAGGAAAGTTTAACCGGCGCGCTCCGGAACGAATCAGAGAAATGCTTCAAGAACAGATGGATAAGAAAGAAGATGTTTATCTAACTCCTCAAGAGGCGGTGGAATGGGGCTTCGCCGACGAGGTTTTTGACCGCAACTGGGCCGCTCTAACTAAATTTTCCAGAAACTTTAAAAAACTTTAATCCGCTATTTTAAAAGGCGGATTTTTAATTAAAAATGATATAATATGGTCATGTCCATTTACGCCACCAACCCCAAAGCCCATTTTGACTATCAAATCATCGAGACTTTCGAGGCCGGTTTGAGTTTGGCCGGGCAAGAAGTTAAGTCAATCAAAAACGGAAAAGTTTCGCTGAAAGGAGCTTATGTGAAAATTTTAAATGGTGAAGCATGGCTTTTGGGAGCAATTGTTTCTCCTTATCAGGCCAACAATGTGCCACCAGACTACGACCAGCAGAGAAACCGCAAACTGCTTTTGAAAAAAAGCGAGCTGCAGTATCTCCAAACCAAATCACAAGAACAAGGCCTAACCTTGGTGCCGATCAAGGTTTACAGCAAAAAGAATCTGATTAAACTGGAAATCGGTCTCGCCCGAGGGAAAAAGAAATACGATAAACGAGAGGCAATCAAAAAGAAAGAATTCGAGAGACGGGGGTTATAAACCCGCCGACATTCCGACAAGCCCTTATTTTAAAGGATTTGTCGGTCTGTGAGCCCCTAAAGAACAGCCCCGGTCGGTTAACCGGTAGGGGCTGTTCTTTAGGACTTTGAGTTCAGAGCCATACTACTTATTAATCACCTTCGTCTGGTTCTGGTTCCGGTTTTGAAGGCATTTCCACTTCCAGCGATTCGCTCGGTGTTGATATTTCAAGCTTTTTGGCCGAAGATCCAATGGTTATAGGGGCAATATCGACAATCTTATTATATGTCGGGTTATAGAGGAAGGCTTTTTTGGAAGAAGGATAGAGAAGGAGCTTATCTCCCCTCCTGGCGTTAGCGAAAAAGGCCTGATCTTTTAACTTTTCAGGATCAGACACGGTAGCAATGGTAGGTGATTCCCCTTCCGGCAAAATAATCAACTTGCCTATGTGAGCAATAAGTTTTTGATTTTCTTCTACGGCTGTTTTATTAGGATCTTTTTTGATTGAAACCCACTGCGCATAAAAATAAACATTGGTCGCCGACAGAACACCAAAAAGACCAAACCATAAATACTTTTTATTAGGGATTAACTTGGTTTTCCTCCAAGAAGCTAACCCTAAACTTAGTTTGGCTAACCACTTGTATGGAGAAACGGTATCCCCTGTCTTTTCCGAAGATTTATTTTTATTTATTTTCACTTCCGCCATATAGTTAAAATATATCAAATATCAAGCCTGGAATACAAGAAGGACTGTGGGTAACTCTAAAATCAAATAAACTCTTAGCGACTAATGTCCTCCCCTTTCCCATAACCTTTTAACTCCTCGGGAGAAACAACTACTACCTTTTCGAAAGAATGTCCTCTCGCCTTAAAGACAGCCAAGGTGGTAATCCATCTTAATCTGTTCTCTTCAAACAGATAGATTTTATAATCATCCTGGCTTCTCAAGAGACTGCCATTGGAATAAGCAGGCAGTTTTTCGTCAACGGTTTGCACCTCCATTCCCGAAGCATAAGCCTCGACAACTTCCTTAGGTAAATCGACAACTTTGGCGAAATCCAGCTTATAGGCCTGAAAAATTTGGTAAGTCTTAATCCATCTTTTTTGGCCATTGTGAAGAATATAGACTTTGGGATCAGAAAAAGACTTGAACAAAGATCCGTTTGGCAAGGAAAGAAAAGGCAAGGCGCTCGAAGAAGAATACTTGTCCAAATCCTCCATAGTCGTTTCGGTCACCTGTTTGAAGGAAAAGCCATAAGAATAGAAAATGGCCAGATCGGGAATAGGTTTTTTGGTCTTACTTTCCGGATCAACGAGATAAATCTGGGGACGATCTTTGGACTTGAGAATAATAGAGGAGAGTTTAAATGAAAGAGCGTCTTTTTCCGAAATAGAAGCGCTAGCGGGGTAAGAAATAAGAATATCAGTTAAAGGAGCGACAATAACCCGATCCGGATGATTATTGGTTAATTTTAAGAGGGTCCGATAATCCGCCACTAATCGTTTATAGTTCTTCTCGATAAGATAAACGTCCTTGTCAAATAAATTACGCACCAGGGTACCAGAGGGAAAGAGCCGGCCTTGCCCGGCGGAAACGGCAGTCGCCAGAGAAGGAACATAAGTGGTAGATTTAGCTATTTCGACAGGAGAAACTTTTTCCGGAAAAGACAAGACATCCTGTTTAGGAGTGGCTTTGAAGATCAGAGGCAGAGAAACGTTACGGCTAAGATCCAAAGCATAGAGAGCAAAGTAGTAGATTTTTCCGTTAGTCAGGTTAGCGGCAATATGGCTAGTTTGGTCGGTTTCCACGATAGCAGAACCATCGCTGAGATGGGTTGAGGCTATTCCTTCTTTCTGGACAACCACTACCCGGACAAAATCACTGTCATTAGGATTAACCCACTCTAAGATAATCTGGCCGTCGGCCTCTACGGTTCTTTTTAATTTCGGAGAAGCGGGCGGAGTTACATCAAAGCTCCCCACTATTCCGCCTCCACCAGAGGAAGATCTCCTGACGCTAGTCTGTCCGCTAGGTGAGTTGGACAAAGCCGAAGCATTATCAGCCTCATCCCAGGCTTTCAAAGCAAAATAGTAGTTAGTGTTGGGAGTCAGTCCGATGACGGTATAGGATTGGCTACTGCTGGCGGCCAAGGGAAAAGGAAGACCGGTTAAAACAAAGGCGTTGTTCCAGTTGGTTTCGTTATTGATGGGCAAAACATACCAGCGAATTTGGTAGCGATTAGCAGTGCCAATGAGACCGTCATCCCCTGGGGCGGTCCAGGAAAGTTTCAGAGAAGTCTCGGTAGGGTTGGAAACAGCAAGATTGGCGACAGTCCCAGGAGAAATAAGATCAGCAGTTGAAGCAACTGCGGTGAAGGTTCGGTTAATCGAAACAGAACCGCCGGATTTAACCCGATAGTTGTAGATAAGGCCGGAAGTTAAGTTACTTAAATTAACCGTGTGGTTGGTAACGAGAGTAGAGTCTTTGGTAGTGAAAGAGCCATAGCTAGTGGTAAGACCATACTCCACTTGGGTATCGGAGGAGATATTTGTCGTCCATGTAATAGTAACCCCCGTAGTCGTAATGTTGGTGGTCTGAATATTGGAAATCACCGGGAGAGACAGAGTGGGATCGGTAGTAAAGGTTTGGTCTGAAGAAACAGAGGTTTGGTTAAGAGAATCTTTCGATTCCACTTGAAAGTGATAGAGAGTGGAAGGAGTCAAACTGCCGATGGAGAGGGAATGATTGGTAACCAAGGCAGCATCTTCCACTGTTGAGCTGGTATAGTTTGAAGTTAAACCATAGTTCACTTTGGAAGTAGAAAGCTTATCCGTAGTCCAGGTAACAGTTACGAAAGTATCGGTAACACTTGTTTGGATGTTAGAAATAATGGGAGGAGCAGCTGTGGTAGCAAAGGTGCTGTTGGAAGAAGTGGCCGAATTCCCGGCCGCATCTTTAGACTTAACCCGGTAGTTGTAGGTAGTATTGGCAGAAAGACCAGCGAGAGCCTGAAAATGAGCCATAACCAAAGAAGAGTCAAGGACCGTGGAAGAGCCATAGCTAGTGGTCAAACCATAATCCACTTGCGAGTCAGAGGCTTCATTGGTAGCCCAAGTAATGGTGGCAGAGTTGTAAGTAATACTGGAAGAAGTTACGGAAGAGATGGTGGGAGGAACGGTCTCGGTAGGAGTAGGAGTAGGAGTAGGAGTAGGAGTAGGAGTAGGAGTAGGAGTAGGAGTAGGAGTAGGAGTAACACCAGAAATGAGAGGATGAGGGTAGGTATAGGGAGTATAATTCGGTTTTGAAGTTGATACACTAGTTATATAGTCGCGGCCAGACACGATGTCCGCACAAGAACCGTTAGGTTTGACTGTACTGTCGCATCCAATGACACTTGGGTTAACTGGACTGCCGCTGAAAGTGTTGCTCCAAAAGTAAGCCGGCTCGGATGCTTGCGACGGATAAGGGTTTGTAGTTGTCCACAAAAAGGCGTCGGTGGAACGGCCAATCTGGTCGCGACAGGGCCAGCCATACTGTCCAGGCGTATTTCCATCCCATAACGAGTCCCCATTGCAGGAACCAGAAATGGGGCCCGCAGATACCTGGCTGCGTACATTGTCCAAACGAATTCCGGAATTATAAGAACCAGTAATCGTGTTGTTGAATACCACTCCTGTTCCGCCCCGAATCTCCATGGCGGTAAACACTCCAAATGTCGCATTAAAGGTGTTGTTGTAAATTTCCCAAGCCCGTGACCCACGGTGATCAACTTGAGCAGAGTGAACTTCTACAAGACAGTTGGCAGCTGCATTATACCGAAAAACATAGCGTGCTCCGTAGTTTTCGTCTAGGCAGTTACCAAGAAAAGCCGTGAAACTAAACGTATTGTCCTCAACATATACTACCCCCGTGCTATTTCCAGCCGCACCGAGCGTTAGTGGTTCATTCCAAATCTCGTGAGCCATTAGGTCCTGATTTCCAAACACTACTATGCGGCTGTTAACAAACGTATTATGGTCAACTACTCCGGTTGGATGCGGTTCTCCTGTCACAGTGCCGCCAACAGCCAAAATGGCAATTCGGTCGTCCAACGGACTGACGCTGTTAGTGAATCTATTGTTATCTATACGAAAGTTCTGGCCTCGTGCTCGAACCATCCCATCACCAGAGGTAAGGACAAAGCCAAATCTAGTTACACGGGAGGCAGTATTGTTTAAATTCACGGCATTGGTTGCCCCACTAATAGTGATAACTGTTGAATCTGTACCGGCACCTTGCAAGGTAATATTTTTTCCGGATACGGCAATTCCGGAAGTCCACGTACAATTTCCGGCTGGAACTGCCACGGTATCCCCCGAAACAGCCAAATTAATAGCCGCTTGCACATCTGTTTGCGAACAAGAAGCCGCAGAGACAGCCCCCGGAGTAGGAGTGGGAGTAGGAGTAGGAGTAGGAGTAGGAGTAGGAGTAGGAGTAGGAGTAGGAGTAGGAGTAGGAGTAGGAGTAGGAGTAGGAGTAGGAGTACCTCCAGATCCAGTATCGTTGAAAACCTCAAGAACCTCCGACGATAAAAGAGCACGGTTGTAAATGCGGACTTCGTCGATGGTGGCTCTTAGGTAGTCGCTCCAATTGTTTCGAGCAATTCTTCCTTCGCGTCCGTTATCAGAAAGATATGCACCAGCCCCGTTGGTCTGCACAGAATAACCGGAAACAGCATTGCCGTTTACATACATGCGCACATCGCTGGCCACATCTCCGCCCGGATAAACAATCGCCACATGCGCCCATCCTCCAATTGAATATTGGCCAGAAGTTGAAATAACGCTTAAGTCAGTTGTTGCTCTTTCTATGTAAAACTGTAATCTGCCATATTGGTCAGCCGTCACATGCCATCCATAATTTCCTGTGCCTTTGGTAAAAAAATATCGGTTTGTTAAATTGGTTGTCTCTATCCACGCCGCTATCGTCAAGGCCGTATTCGGTAAATCACGCCAAGAAGCAGAATCAGGAACGGCCACGTAGTCATTTAGCCCGTCAAAACTAATCGCGCCATTTCCCACTTTCCCGGCAGCCCAAGTCGGACTGTTGGTCAAAGTTCCATTGTTTCCGTTGCCAGAAGAGTCTGTCACCGTTGTTCCTGAACCTTCGTCGAAATTCCAATAGCCAACCAGGCCAGAGGTGGGAGCGATGGCTTGGATTGGTATTAGCGTAATAACGAACGTAGCAACAAAAAATAAAACCACTAAGGCAATTAATTGATTTATAACTGATAGTTGGTGAGGTTTATTCATAAATCCTAACTCGTAATTTTTTAATCTTACCTTTAACCTATTTTCCCATCAAGTAAAGCTGCCCTACTTCCACCGCAGAAAGTATCCGGTTATAGACTCTAACTTCATCTAATTGCATATCGCCGTAAGTCCCACCGCTACAAGCATTCTCGGGTGTGTTAGACGACCCTCCCAAACAAAAAATCCCCGCGGCGTCAGAATTAACGGGATCTCCGTCGGTAACGGCAGTCCGGGTGAGCAATGTGCCATTTTTGTAAGTTGTCACTCCTGTACTGAAGGTAGGGGAACCGTTCCAAGTAATCACGATGTGCTGCCAAACCCCGATTGTCAAAGTACTGTTGTAAGAAATAAATGAATCAACGGTATTTCCTTCTTTAAAAAACTGTAAGCGTGCCGGATTGGTAGCTGAAGTTTTTTGAATAGTCCAATACCCTGAACCAGTGGCTTGTCTCGTTTTTCCCATTATATTTCTTGAGACATTGGAAGCTGGATTAATCCAAAAAGAAACAGACATTCCTCCCCCACCCTG
>Ga0155300_110_pt2 | contig 12716 bp, 7 predicted proteins | sample RifCSPhighO2_02_FD_106268 | JGI IMG/M metagenome (GOLD analysis project Ga0155300, IMG submission 106268) | Candidatus Yanofskybacteria bacterium RIFCSPHIGHO2_02_FULL_43_15c | reverse complement strand
GAAAATCTACGACAATGGTCGTGGATACGATTCACGTCTGCTTGGATTTTTCTATTCCACAAAAGGAGAAGGTGAAAGCACGGGGAAATTTGGTGAGGGTTTGAAAATGCTATGCGTAGCTTCGCTACGCAAGGGAGTTGATATGACTTTACGCTCACAAAATTGGTCATCAAAACCAAGAGCATTGCGACAAGATGTTGATGGAAAGCAAATTGATCAACTTGTTTTTGACGTGACGCATGCAGTAAAAAAACAAGAAATGGACGATGATAAAGGAATTTATCAAAGTAGCTCAACAACATTTTCAAATCCTACACCAGAATTATTGCAAGAGTTTAGACAGATTAACAAAAAAGTTCTCGCAATAGAGAAAACAAGACCAGTGGAAAGTACATCAAATGGAGATGTGCTTTCACTTGATGGCGGTATGGTTTATGTGCGAGAACTTTTAATACCCGGAGATCATAACTTACTTTTCACTTATCATTTGCCGAGATTGGAAATAAAAAACCGAGACCGAAGTTTTGTTGACCAACAAGAACTTACTCCGGCAATTGCGGGAGTTTGGTCAGAGGCAGAAAACTCCGAAGTCATCAAGAGCTTTTTATTCAAAGCAAATTTGGAAGCTCAAAAAGGTGGTGGAAAGGATAAAGTAGAATTTGCGATGGATTTCACTCCAAAAGATACCGAGAATTGGAAAAAGATTTTTGAAGAAGTCTTCGGAAAAGATACCGCTATTCGTGATATGCGTTCAGAAGATTACGACGCTATGCAACAAAATATGCACGTTGGTTTAGAACTTGTTTCTTTTCCATCTTCCGTTTATCGAGTTTTGCAAAGATTAGGATTACCAACATACGAATCTCGTTTATCTGAAATGACTGATGTGGAGCATATTCCCGATGAAGAACTTACAGCAGAGGAAAAAGCGTTAATGGAGGTTTTAACAGCGATTGACGAATACTTACCGAACAACAAACCGTCCGAGATTAAAGTTTACAAGCGAAAATCTGCCGATCAAAAAGTTGCTGCCGGTTTTGCCGATGGCGTAAATATTCATCTACTACGCGAAACACTTGCTGACTTCACTCGTGCGGCAGATGTGTATGTTCATGAAAAAGCCCATCACAACACTGGTGGTGCACAAGACGCAAGTTCAGATTTTAGAAACTATCTCACTTTTGCGCTTGGTAGAATGGCACTCGATCAATTGAAAAAAGTTCGACCAGATTTAGTAAAGACAGAAGGTTAAGATATTTGAAGTCGCAAAAATAAAAATCCGAAAAGCCCGCGCGGATTCCTCCCCAGACCCCTCCTCCGCGCGGACAAAATGCAAATACAAATTAGTCTCGGTTTTGCGAAAATCCATATCCCCAGAAAATAGTTTTCGCAAAACCGAGTCCGAATTAAAGCCCCGCCACACTGCCTGAATACTTGGAAGGCAGAACCCCAAAAAGAAAAATGTCCTTTCCATTTTAGAAAAAATCGGACGCGCGCAAATCGGAAAAGCAAGGAACATTTTTCTTTGGGGTTGCCGAGTGAAGCGAGGCGGTGGCGGGGCTTTCGTGGAGCGTACGGCTTAATTTCAAGCCACCACGCGCTTCGCGCGTGCGATTAGCCATCATTACGAATTTTTGATAAAATGGGTTCTAGCGAGGTCGTAAAGACACTCCACAAAAAGAACACTTCTGCGTTCTTTTTGATTTTCCATTGTTATAAAGTCATCCTAGTTTAAAATAAAAAGGATGCTTATCAAGTCTTGCGCGTTCTTTTTAATAGTGCTAGTTTTTAGACACTGATTTAGGACCTTAAAAAGAGGGAAAAAATGAGAAGAATTCATTCTGTTTTGGCAATTTTGTTTTGTTTGTTTTTTGTTTCCGCAACTGCGTACTCCCAAGAAATGCCATTAGCCTTAAGGCCAAGATTAGAATCTATAGAACATTGTGTGGCCGACGGCAGTATCGCCTACAACGGCCAACAAGAAATTACTTGCTTTAAATATTTTGCCGACGAACTTGAACTCGTGGTCGGAGATTCGCTTTATAAGCCAAAACCATATCGCGCCGATGATTTAGACGGAATCAGAGCGCTTGTCGGCAGCGGCAAGGCCCAATCATACGAGTTTTATTCCGATGAGTTAAAAAGGAAACTTGATTTGAGTCCAGAGATAGCCAAGCAAGTAGAAGAAAACCTAAGTCATATCGTCACCATTCGCTTAAAGAATGTGAAACACGATCAAGACTTTTTCAACGTCATCTTAATGTTGTCGATTGACGACAACATTAAGGAAATCCGTTTTCTTTCCGAAGTTAAGGCCTTGGGTCATACCAATGATCCTTCCGCCTCGCAACAATACTATTTTGAGCGTGAGAAGTTTGAGAAAGCCCAGAGATTGGCCGGTTTTTGTGGAAAAAGTATTCACATTTTCCACAACGACACCGGATGGAATCCCCATTATGACTTACCGACTCCGGTTGGTGGATTTGACTACACAACCAATACTCGCGGAATTCCTGAAGACGGGTTCGGACATGGCACTGCCACTGCTGGAGTGATGGCGATGATACCTAACAATAGCGAGGGTGGGGTCGGAACTTGTCCGAACGCTAGTTTTTGGGCCATGAAAGTGCTGGCAGACGACGGCGGAGGAACATGGAACATATTTAATACCGCTGTGATAGACCAGGCCAACATCTGTGCCAGATTAAAAACGGAAGACCCTTTCACCCGCTGTATAGCCAATTACTCGATCGGGGGATTAGGTCCAGTCCCCTCAGTTGACGCCACTTTAGCCATATCTCATGCGGCGGGAGTTGTTAGTGTCGCTGGAGCAGGCAATACCTCTGTGGCGCTGGAAAGATTTCCATTCTATCCCGCGGCGGCCAAAAACGTGATCGCCGTTGGAGCTATGGACAAGAAAGATAACAAAGCGCCTTGGTCGGCTTATAGCACCAGCTTGTTAACCACCTTTGCTTACGGAGAAGAAATATTTACCACGACCATTCGGTCAGGCCCGGTAAGCAGTCCTACCGGCTATGCAAAGGCCAGCGGAACATCCTATGCCGCTCCGCAGGTAACAGGAGCCATCGGATTGTTATGGAGCTGGTATCCCTACTTAACCCCTCAACAGATAAGGTTTATAGTCATAGGAACAGCTGATCAGTTTCCGCATCTGAAAAGTTTTATTACCAGCGGCGGTCGGTTAAATGCTCTGACGATGTTGACTTTGGATTTCGCAGAAAGCCCATCTGCACCCAGTTTGTTTCAAATGGTCAACGTCAGTCACGTTTCTATTACCACCGTTCAGAGATTCAGCGAACCGGTAGTTGGTTTTGTGGTTTGCGCATCAGAAGAACCTTTTGGCGAAGCAGACTTGGACTCTTCTAACGTTGAATGTTCATTTCGTTTTGATCCAGCCCTTTTGCATAACACCGGACAGCTTTCGGAATCACGGCTGAGCTATCGTAAAGAGGACACGGATTATTTCCTCCGAAGTTACGCCATTAACCGGGTTGGCAATGTTTCTCTTTTATCTGAAATGCTGCAAACTAGAACAAAAAAGTCAGAAGTTGCAAAGGTAGTAAATTTTACTAAAGACAACGGACAGCCGGATCAAAGCGGTTGGTCTCCATGGTGGGGTCCTACCTCAAGAAACGCCGGAGACGTTTTAATCCCCCATTTGTCCAATATCCTTCCCTCTCCTGACGGAGAGCCGAGATGGTTATGGCGCATTGGCAGAAAGAACCAATTAGATTATTTCACCAATACTGTTACTGACGTGTTGATAGTCTCTGATGTAGTTGATTTTAAAGGAACTAACGGCGCTTCGCTTTGGATTGACCTCTTCCAAGTCACTTCACCGCTTTTCCGCTATGTTGATCGATTGGAGTTGTACACCATAGAACTGGAAGACAACAATGCTTGGGGAAGAGAAACTTTGGTTCAAGACTTTTCTTCCTTTCCAAACAGCAATACCTTTGCCACTTCACCGTATTTTATTGATTTAAGCGATGTTTCCGGCAAAAGATTCAGATTAGTTTTTAGATGTTACTACGGCACCGCCGGCATGTTTGGCGGCATCGGCTGGATGTTCGGAAATCTAAGAATCCAGACCGACCAGCAACAATATCTTTTCTAGTATTTAATCTCTCTAACCCCTCCCCTCATTCGAGGGGTTTTTTGCGACTGGATTGACTTAAATTAAATAAACCATATAATAGCTACCATGCTCGCACATTGAAAATTAGGAGAAAAAATGAAAAAAGTATTGAGCATCGTGGGTTTTTTGACGCTTTTGTTTTTTGGTTCTACCTTTACTTACGCCCAAGAACTGACCGGAACAATTAGAGGTTCGGTAACCGATCCGACCGATACCGTCATTCCTGATGTAGAAATTACCGCTCTGGCCGCTTCCGGGACAGCTATTTCAACGAAAACCGACTCCCTGGGAAACTACGCCATGGCTTTGCTTCCCGGTGAATATAAAGTGACTTTTCGGCAAAGCGGCCTTGAATCTAACGCTAAGGAGATCACTGTCCGGGTTGGTCAAAACATCGTGTTAAATGTAACTATGGAGTTATCCGGAATAGTGCAAACCGTTGTGGTCAATGTCGAGGGAGAAATTCCGCAAGTTGACACCGGATCGAGCACCATCCAATCCAATATCTCGACTGACGTTCAAACGAAAATTCCAACCGGTATCGGTTTCGTCGGCGCCATTGTGGCTGTGCCGGGTGTTAAGTCAGAAGCATTGGGCGGCGGAATAATGGCGGACGGATCTTCCGCTTCGGAAAATAAATTCTTTATTGATGGAACTGAATTCTCCGATCCTCTGACCGGATCTTTGCTCGTGATGGGCAACTTCCCGCAGGAATTTGTCTCCGAAGTGCAGGTGGAAAGATCTTTTGGGGCCAAATATGACGGCTCTTTGGGAGCAGTGATTAATGGAGTGACCAAGCGAGGAGGATCCCAGATCCACGGTCAAGTTTGGACCTATTTCTCTGACAGCGCCCTGAATGCTTCACCCCGAGAGCACCTGAAATTTGATGAATTTAACGACAATAAAATTCTCTACTTCCAACCTCAAAAAGACCCGGCTCGATCATGGGTACCTGGTTTTGCCATCGGCGGAACCATTATCAAAAATAAGTTGTTTTTCTTTTCCGGATCGCGGCCAAGTCTTTCCCAAACGGAAAGAGAGGTCACTTTCCTGAAAAATAAGCTGACGGGAAATTTTACTTCCCGCACCAGACAAGACTTCACCTTTAACCGTCTGGACTATGAGGGCTCCTGGCTGAACCGACCATTGCAAATATATTTATCTCATGCCTATAGTCCTCTAAAAATGAAAGGGCTTCTGCCCGGACAAGAAGGAACCGGCTCTCCGGATACTTTATGGCACGAAAGAGGATTTCGCGCTCCTTCCAATTCAATTTTGTGGCGGGTTAATTACGTACCCAAAAACAGTCTGACCATTTCACTCGCTGGCGGAAGCCAGTATACCAACTTCAAGGACACTTACGGTCTTAGCAAGGGTCCAAGCATTGCCTATCTCACTTCCAACGTCGGAATAGCGGGTATTCCGTCAAAGTTTCAAGCATCAGCTGGACAATTCACTCCCGATAACTTCCAAACGCAAAAGGACGCGTTCCAAAGGAGCAACCTTTATATTGACGCCCTGCACCTTCTACACTTTAAAGGGTCGCACTTGTTGAAATACGGCTACCAATCCGACCATTTGGAAAATGACGCTTTGGCTGGAACTTGGCCGGACGGCAGATTCCTGATGGTCTGGAGATCGAGGTGGCCATCGGTAACCAGACCGGGAGAGTTCATCAGTGGAGCTTATGGGTTCTATGTTGAAGACCGAGTCATCACTTCCGGAAAAGTAGAAAGCGCCAACCAAGCCGTTTATGTTCAGGACGACTGGCAAGTCAGAAAAAACCTGATGCTCAACTTGGGACTCCGAGCAGGTAAAGAATATGTGCCTTCTTATATTCCCGGGACAACGAAAGAAGCGGTCTCTTTTGGTTTTTCTGATAAGCTTGCTCCAAGAATTGGCCTGGCTTACGACCCATCCGGCGCAGGAAAAAGCAAAATAGTCGCTAATTTTGCAGTAGTGTATGATGTGATAAAGTACAACCTGCCTCGCGGTTCGTTTGGCGGAGAAAAGTGGGAAAGATGTTTTTACGCTCTCAATAATCCCGACTTATCAAGACTGACGGTCGGAGCGCGCGGAGCATTCGAGTGTCTGAACTTAAGAGTGCCGTCCAACGATTTGATCGACCCCGCTCTGCGACCAATGCAGCAGCGTCTGTTAACCTTTGGTTACGAAAAACTTTGGGGAAATGAGAGAGACGGCCTGCGTCTTTCCATCTACTCCATCAACAAATCTCTGGTGCGCACCGTTGAAGACGTGGGAAGGTTTGTGGTCAGTAATGGTGTTTTTAAAGAAGAATACACCATCACCAACCCCGGGGAAGGCAGATCAATCGACCCTACCTGGTTCCCTTCCGGATATCCTTCTCCCATCACGCCAAAAGCTCGCCGAGAATATAATTCCCTGGAGTGGCGAATCGACAAGAAATCGACGACCCAGTTTGTCTCCTTGAGCTACACCTTAAGCCAGCTGTGGGGAAATTATTCCGGCCTGGCTTCCACCGACGAAAGAGGGAGATTAAGTCCCAACACTGACCGAGACTTCGATGCCGCCTTTATGACTGCCGACAAGGATGGCAAAAGAGTATATGGGCGTCTAGCCACAGACCGGCCTCATGTTCTAAAAGTCTGGGGACACAAAGAAACAACGACTCCTTTGGGAACGACCAGCCTTGGACTTTCATTTATTCTGCAAAGCGGTACGCCGCTTTCCACGCAAGTGCCGGTAGTCACCAGCACCCCGCAGTTTGCTTATGGCAGAGGTGATCTGGGACGAACCCCCGCTTTCTCAAATACCGATCTGACTTTGGGACACAACTTTTCTCTTCCCGACTTTAAGGAAAACCAAAAAGTGCGGCTGGAACTTACCGTCGGCAACGTTTTCAATCAGAAAACGGGAATGGACAAAGTAACCCTGCTAACCCATCCCAACGACGGCCATTTGCAATTCAGCTCATCCAATGCCGTCTTTCGCGGCTATGACCCTCTGGTCCTGATGAAACAGCAAGACATGAGGCCAAACCCCGCTTACGGAATGACCTCCCTTTTTCAGTCGCCGCGATCAATGCGACTGACAGCCCGTTTTTTCTTTTAATTAATCTTTCATGAAATTAACTTATCCGACCACGAGCCTGGTCGGATTTTTTATTGGTTGACTTGCCTACCCCCTTTATGATACAATTATGAGATAACGTCCCGAAAGGGATTTTATTGTTAAAAGCCCTAATAAATAAGGCTTTTTTCATTTAAGATGACTATCAAAAAGAGCTTATTAATAGCTTTTTTGCTATTAATGGCCGTATCCCTTATTTCGCCAATAAATACCGCTTCTGCAGAAGTCCCTTTTCTTTCTTTCGCCGGCATCGGCGAAAGTACCGGACTGAACTGGTTTACCAATAACGAGACGGCCAAAAAAGACGCCCCGGAACAATTTTTTAATTCGGCTGTCGTAGCCATGAATGTTTCCTTGCCGAACAAAAAAACGGCTGCCAAATCTGTTCCAAAAACTTACCTGGTTCCGTCTACCGCTTATTCGTCCACCAAAGACCAAACCGATGACACTCCTTTTATTACCGCCATGGGCACCCATGTTCGTGACGGCGTGGTCGCCGCCAACTTCTTGCCCTTTGGAACCGTCATTAAAATCCCTGACCACTTCGGCGATAAAACTTTCATCGTGGAAGACAGGATGAACAGAAGGTATGATTACCGAATAGACCTTTGGTTCCCTACCAGAGCGGAGGCTAAAGAATGGGGATTGAAAAAAATCAAAATTGAAATTATTTCTTAAAACTAGGAATCCAATCAAACTAAAACCGCCCGCCAAAAATTTCATATTTAGGTGGGCGGTTTTAGTTTGATCTTAGCTTAAATTTCTGGTTAAATATTACTTTGGTGAGCTCTTGCAAGAGTGCCCTATGTCCCTGTGGTGAAACGGATATCACATTTGCCTTCGAAGCAAAAATTCTGGGTTCAAATCCTGGCGGGGACACAATTCAAAACTTTTGTGTGATACACTTGGGAGTACAATGCAAACCAAATTAGATTACAAAAAACAAGCCACTAAACTTCGTAAAAGAGGGTGGAGTTATAACGAAATTAGAAGAAAAATTCCGGTTGCAAAAAGTACCTTAAGTCTCTGGTTAAAATACATGGAATTAAAACCGAAGTACAAAAAAAGACTGTATACTAAAATGATAGTGGAATGCCTATCAAAGGGCGCAAGTAGCCAAAAAGAAAGACGAGATAAAAAATTTTGGTCAGAATTAACCGGAATTCCTTTTCAAAATTTTGGGAAAAGTTTTGTAAAACCAGTAAGCAGTGGCTATAAAAAAAATAATTTATACTACGGGACAATGAGGATAGAGGTCCCCAAAAGTGTGAACATTAAACATAGAATATTTGGTTGGGTAAGTGGCGCGCTAAAAAACATAGCCCCAAAAGTGGAAAGACCAAAACCAGTAAATTTGTAATCCCCTCCATAACTTAATTGGCAAAGTAGCGGACTCTTAATCCGTGAATCCAGGTTCAAGTCCTGGTGGAGGGACTAAGAAAGTTTTCTCAATTTAGTAACTTCTTCTTTCAAAGTTTCTAAAAAAGTCTCTAACTCTTTTTTTGTTGTTTCTCTACCTAGGGTAATTCTCAAATTGCCTTCTTCTTTGGATCCCCCCAAAGCGGAAATAACATGCGACGGGCCAGTTTCAGAAGTAGTACAAGCCGAACCAGTAGAAACGGCAAAGCCCCGTCGATTTAAACCAAGCATCAGCATTTCTCCATCTACTCCCTTAAAAGAAATATTTATATTGTTCGGTAACCTCTTTTTTGAATCTCCATTCAACTTAGTTTCAGGAATTTTTATTTGAATTTTTTGAATCAGCCAATCTCGCAAACTGGTTAAACGCTTAACCTCTTTAGCTTTGTTTTCCTCCGCTAATTCCAAAGATAAAGCCATCCCTGTCGCCAAAGAAACATTCTCTGTTCCAGCTCTTAGACCTCTTTCTTGTGGTCCTCCGTAAATAATTGGTTCGAGTTTTATTTTATTTTTCTTAAATAGTACACCAACACCTTTTGGTCCATAAATTTTAGACCCATTAAAAGAGAGCAGATCCACTCCCAAAGTTTCCGGCCGAATATTTAAAAAACCGGCGGCTTGACAAGCATCCGTATGGAAAACAGGAACGGACAAATCAGCCATCTTTAATTTTTGAGCAATGGTTTTAATCGGCTGAATAGTGCCGATTTCGTTGTTAGCATACTGGACGGAAATTAAAATAGTATTTGGTTTAACGGCCTTAATTATTCTTTCCGGGTCAATGATTCCATTCTGTTCCACCGGAAGATAATCGACTTTAAACCCTTCTTTCTCCAACTGCCGACAAGCGCGCAAAACTGACATGTGTTCAATGTTGGTAGTTAAGATGTGTCCTTTTTTACTTGCCCCGGAGCTCATCTTAGATGGTTCGGGATAAAATCTGGCCACACCTAAAATAGCCAGGTTGATTGACTCGGTGCCTGAACCGGTAAAGATAATTTCGTCTGATTTTACTCCCGATAAACCAGCAATTTTTTTTCGCGCCTCTTCCAAAGTTTTTTTGGCCTCCAAACCAAAACTATGCACCGAAGAAGGGTTGCCAAAAAAACGAGTCGAAACTTCGCTCATTAAAGAGTTAACTTTTTTATCTACGGGAGTGGCCGCGGCATAATCAAGATAAATTGCTGACATAATAAAATCCCTTACGGGATACTTTATTATGTCTTATGCAATCAATGGTGTCAATCTCATACGAAATCGCCCTAACGGGTTTAGAAAAGTTGCTTATGTTTGGCTTATAAATAATCTAACCAAAGTAACTTATGCGTATAGCTGTATAACAGCGACTTCGTATGGGATCAAAGAGACCGGTGTCGATGAGGCCAGAAAAGAATAGCCAATAAGCCGCCGATTAAACCGACATCTCGAATGATCACTTCATTGAGAGGGGCAATAAAGAAAACAGAAACTAGAAAAAGAATAGCCAAGAAAGAAAAGAATTTTACTAATACATCAGTTAACAAACTAATACCGACTAACACTTCAAAAATTCCCAGCAAAAAAACAAATTGATTACCATCGAGGTTGAACCTCGATGAAAAAGAGATAAATCCTGCCGGAACCCAAGCATTGAGCCAGTAGGTAGGGTGAATGAATTTATCAATCCCAAACCAAAGAAAAACAGCGGCTAAACCAATTTTCAGAAACCAAAAAGATGCCTTGACAGAAGTAAACATAATATGGTATAATGTAAGCACGCTTACTGTGGCGTGCGTGATCTTGCCAGCTCCAAAAACCGTATCCGCCCAAAGCGAATACCTATCGGAATTTTAATATTAAAATTCTTTTATCCGGCTGCCAAGAGAAAACTGTTGATATGTCGGCCAAAAGCCGGAATATTAGCAATAAATCGGCGCCACGGTACTCAAAAACAAAACCCCTCCATTTGGAAGGGTTTTGTTTCTTTAAATTTTTAAATATTTAAACTTTGTCCAGGTTCTTCTCTTCTAAAAACTGGATCACTTTTTCTCTAAAAATAGCCTCCCCTGACCGCTGTTTAACTTCTTCCATATTAATCTTGGATTGATCCTGCCCTTGCGCCGCATAACGCATTAACAGTCCGCCAGCCGCTTGTTCGATTTCCTCGTCATTGACCTTAATTTTTTCCCGTTTGCCAATCTCCCTTAAAATTAAGCTTTGGCGAATTTGCTTTTCCGCCTGTCCCCGCCACTCTTTTCTCAAATCCCCCTGGGTTTTTTTAAGATGGGCCAGATATAAAGCCAGCTCCATTCCTTGGGTATGCAAATTATGGTCAAAATTAGCAATTAAAGCATCAAGTTGTTGCTCCACCATTTTCCCCGGAAGATCGATTTTTGAATTCTCTTCTATTTTGTTCAAAATCTCCATTCTTAACCGTTCGGCTTCTTTTTGTTCTTTTTCGGCCTTGATTCCCTCGGCAATATTTTCCCTCAACTCTTCCTCGGATTCAAAATGCCCCAGACTTTTTATGAAACTCCCATCTAACTCCGGAACAGTAACGGTTTTCACCGCTTTAACTGTCACCTTAAAGTCTAAAATTTTACCGGCCAAACTTTTCTGGTAATAGTCTTCGGGAGCTTCCAAAGAAAACTCTTTTGCTTCTCCTTTTTTTAGTCCGAGCAACTGTTCTTCAAAACCGGGAATGAAATTGCCCTTTCCTAAAACAAAAGGATGGTTCTCGCTTTTCCCTCCCTCAATCGGCTGGCCATAGGCACCAACCTCAAAGTCAATTTCCAGATGATGACCGTTTTCGGCCGGACCGTCAAAATCTTGGTAAGTAGCGCGGGATTTTAAAATATATTGAATCGCCTCTTTAATTTCTTTATCTTCCACCTGTATCTTTTTCTTCTCCAGTTTAAGGTTTCGGTAAACCCCCAGCTCCATCTCCGGGTAAAGCATTAATTTGACTGCGTACTTAAGCGCTTCAGCGGTGTTGGCGATAATCTTTAATTCCGAAGAAGCCATTACTTCCAATTTTTCTTTTTGAGTAGCCTTCGCTAAACTGCTGACTACCGCCATTTCCAAGGCCTCTTCTAAAATTTTCTGGTCGCCAATCTCTTTTCTTAAAATATCAAAAGGAACCTTGCCCGGCCGAAAACCGGCAATACTAATGGCCTGCGAGAGGTTTTCGCTGGCCTTTTCCAAATATTCTTTTAGTTCCTCTTTGTCTAACTCGACTTCCAGTTCAGTTTGAGAGTTAGTAATTGGTTTGAGTTTTGTAAGCATAGAAAAACACCCAGAGGCGCAGGGCGGCGGTACACCAGGCACTTTTTGCAAAAGTGACTGGTACGTACCCCCGAGAGCCTCTCGAGATTACTCTTTGGTCTCTGGTTCTATGATAACTTCGGTTTTTTGGGGCTCCTGCACATTCGCACTGCTGTGCTCAGTACTTCCTCCCTCTTGGTCGGTCGCTTCCACTTGTTCCGAAGAAACTTCTTCTTTCGGCGAGCGCACATCAATCTTCCAGCCGGTTAATTTGGCCGCCAGGCGCACGTTCTGCCCCTTTTTACCAATGGCCAAAGAGAACTGATCGTCTTTCACTTCCGCCAAAGCGTGCTGGTGATATTCATCTAAAATTTTAACATCCGAAATTTTGGCCGGGGAAAGAGCGTGGCTGATAAACTCCACCGGATTGGCGCTCCATTCGACAATGTCTATTTTCTCTCCGGACAATTCATTAATGACCGTCTGGACCCGCACTCCCTTTTGGCCCACCAAAGAGCCGATCGGGTCAACCCCTTCTTCTTTGGAGTGAACGGCGATTTTTGAGCGCGAACCGGCTTCGCGGGCAATCGCTTTAATCTCGACTGAGCCGGTTTCAATTTCCGGCACTTCAAACTCGAATAATTTGTAAATTAGACGGGGGTGAGTGCGAGACAAAAGCACCACCGGACCGCGGTTGGTTTCTTCCACCCTTAGAATGAAAAATCTGAAGCGTTGCCCTATTTTGTAATTGTCGGTAAAAAGCTGTTCGGCTGGAATTAACAAC
>Ga0155300_106_pt1 | contig 13226 bp, 11 predicted proteins | sample RifCSPhighO2_02_FD_106268 | JGI IMG/M metagenome (GOLD analysis project Ga0155300, IMG submission 106268) | Candidatus Yanofskybacteria bacterium RIFCSPHIGHO2_02_FULL_43_15c | reverse complement strand
TAACACCATTATGAGCGCTAACCTCATTGAGTGTTCTCGTCGGGCTTCTATTTCTTTGTTTGTTAATATTTTGTCCAATTGCACTTATCCTGGCGCTTCCGTTAAGCCATTTAAGGAAAACGAGTGGTGGAATGGGTCGTTGCATGAGTCGGTTTTGAGCTATGGTCTGGCTAGGAAAGCCAGCTGGGTTAATGCTTGGGCTTACCATAAGCAATACGGGATGAAGTTTATCAATTTGATCTTTCCCAATATGTATGGTCCGGGAGACCACATTGACGAGGTCAAATGTCATGCCCTGGGGGCGTTAACCAAAAAAATTATTACCGCCAAACGGAATAACCTTAAAGAAGTGGTGGTTTGGGGAAGCGGCAAGCCGATTCGCGAGTGGCTTTATGTGGAAGACAGCGTGGAGGCGATTGTCAGAGCTTTGAATATCAAGCCAACCATCGAACCGATTAATGTTTGTCCCGGAACAGGAATTTCCATTAAAGATCTGGCTTTTCTCATTAAAAAAGCGGTCGGTTACCAAGGCAAGCTGGTTTTTGACAAAAGCTGGCCCGATGGCGCTCCGTATAAAATCATGGATGCCTCCCGCTGCCAAGAAATTTTTGGCTGGCTTCCCTCGACCGATTTTGGATTTGGGTTGAAAAAAACTGTCGAATATTTTGAAAAAGTCATCTAGTAACAAATTCATGAAAAAACAGAAATTTATCAACCAAATTGAACCATGGATCGGTTCCGCCGAGTCGCATTTGATGGGTCGTTATTTGCGTTCCGGAAGCTGGCTGGCGGAATTTGATCAGACAGCCGAATTTGAAAAGAAGTTCGCCGGTTTTTTGGGTGTGGATTATGCGGTGGCCGTCTCTAATGGCACAGTTGCTTTAACCTTGAGTTTAATGGCGTTGGGGGTTGGTCAAGGAGACGAGGTGATTGTGCCCGACTATACCATGATTGCCACCTCTAATGCCGTTTTGCTGGCTGGAGCTAAACCGGTTTTTGCCGATATTGAAGCGGAAACCTTGTCTTTGGATTTTGGTCGTTTGCCGATTACCAAAATGACTAAAGCGATTATCCATGTTTCTATCAACGGACGGAGCGGCAATATTGTTGAACTAGCCAAGATTTGCAAATCAAAAAATATTCATCTGATCGAAGATTCTTGCCAATCCTTTACCTCTAAATACCAAGGACAATTTCTGGGAACTTTTGGAGCAATCGGTTGTTTTTCTCTTACTCCCCATAAAATTATTACCACCGGGCAGGGAGGCGTGATGGTTACTAATCGGCAGGACCTTTATGAAAAAATTAAGAAACTGAAAAATTTCGGCCGATTAGAGGGGGGCGGCGACTATCATGAAACTATTGGGTTTAATTTTAAGTTCTCTGATTTGCAAGCGGTCATCGGCTTGGCGCAGATCGGCAATATTAAAGAGAGAATAAAAAGAAAAAAACAACTCTATCGGCTTTACCAAGATGGTTTGTCCGGCTTTAAAGAAGTGGAATTCGTCAGAACCGATTTGGCGGGAACTACCCCCATGTTTATGGATATTTTGATTCCGGCCGAGCGGCGGGACAAGCTAATGCGGTTTTTGCAAGAAAACCGGATCGGCTCTCGCGCTTTTTATCCCTCGATCAATTCTCAGCCAGCTTATCGGGGATTTACTAAGGACAAGTTTCCGGTTTCCGGCGCTATTTCCCAAAAAGGCTTATGGCTGCCTTCTTCTTTGTTTTTGAAAAAAAACGAAGTCGGATATATTTGTAAAAAAATAAAAGAATTTTTCTATGGCCGCTAATTATTTAATTTTATTCGCCACCATTTTTCTTTCCGCTTTAGCCAACATTTTTTTGAAAATGGGTTCTTTGGTTCTGGGCGGCGCTTTGGTCTTGCCAAAAAACATCAAAGAAGGTTTTGAATTTTTATTTTTGATGTTTAAAAATTTATACGTTTTGGGCGGATTGGCTGCTTTGGGTATCTCGTTTGTTTTATGGGTCTGGCTTTTATCCAAAATTCAGCTAAACATTTTTTACCCCATTGCTTTAAGCACCCAGATAATTTTGATTGCTTTAGCTTCCCGTTTTTTGTTTAAAGAACCTTGGTCAGCGATTCAAGTGGTGGGCAGCGCCATTATTATTTTCGGAGTTTTTCTCTTGGCCAAGTCAGCATGATCGATTTAACCAAACAAAAAATTTTAGTGACGGGCGGGGCCGGTTTTCTTGGTTCTTTTGTAGTTAAAAAGCTGCTAGCCAGAGGTGTTTCTCCAAAAAACATTACCATACCCCGTTCAAAAAAAATGGATTTGCGTCAATGGCCGAACTGCTTAAAGGCAGTAAAGAATCAGGACCTGGTGATTCATCTGGCGGGAAATGTGGGTGGCATTGGCTATAACCGAAACAACTCCGGAACTTTATTTTACGAAAATCTGATGATGGGAATCCAGTTGATGGAGGCGGCCCGCCAAGCGTCGGTAAAAAAATTTGTGGCTATCGGCACGGTTTGCGCTTACCCCAAGTTTACCCCCATTCCTTTTAAAGAATCGGATTTGTGGATCGGCTATCCGGAAGAAACCAATGCTCCTTACGGGTTAGCCAAAAAAATACTTTTGGTGCAAGCGCAAGCTTATCGCCAGCAGTACGGATTTAACGCCGTTTATCTTTTGCCGGTCAATTTATACGGCCCGGGAGATAACTTTGACGAAGCGCGCTCCCATGTTATTCCAGCTTTGATTAGGAAATTCTGCGAAGCCAAAAAAAACAATCAGAAAAAGGTGGAAATTTGGGGGACAGGAGGCGCTTCGCGTGAGTTTCTGTATGTGGAAGATGCCGCGGAAGCCATTGTCTTGGCCGCCGAAAAGTACGACAAAGCAGAGCCGGTTAATATCGGAGCGGGAAGAGAAATTAAAATCAGAGATTTGGTTAAACTGATTTCTAAATTAACGAGTTATCAGGGCCGAATTATTTGGGACAAAACCAAGCCGGATGGCCAGCCGCGCCGGATGCTCGATACGGCTTTAGCCAAAAAAGAATTCAGTTTTGAAGCAAAAACAGATTTTGAAGAGGGGGTTAAAAAGACAATTAGGTGGTATGTTCAGCATCCGCTTTAACCATAATCTTTACCAAATCGGCAAATTTAGTTTTCGGTTTCCATTTTAAGATTTTTTTGGCCTTGGCGGCATCAGCCACTAAATTGTGGACTTCCGTCGGCCGATAGTAGTGTGGATCAATGCCGATATATTTTTTGTAGTTTCCCAATCCGGCTTCTTGGAAAGCCAGCTCCACAAATTCTCTAACCGAGTGAGTTTCTCCGGTACCGATGACATAATCATCCGGTTTGGGCTGTTGCATCATCAGCCAGGCCGCTTCCATATATTCTGGAGCATAGCCCCAATCTCGCCTGGCTTCCAAATTACCCAGATACAATTTTTTATCCAAACCGGCCTTGATGCGGGCTACGGCGCGAGTGATTTTGCGAGTGACAAAAGTTTCTCCCCGGCGCTCCGATTCATGGTTGAATAAAATACCATTGACGGCAAACAATCCATAGGCCTCTCGGTATAACCTGGTGGCATTAAAAGCAAAAACCTTGGCGATGCCATAGGGGCTTTGCGGTCTAAATGGAGTAGTTTCGTTTTGGGGAGCGGGAGAGGCGCCAAACATTTCACTGGAACTGGCCTGATAAAATTTTATTTTTTGGCCGGTGTGTTCCTGAAAATCTTTGATCGCTTCCAAAATTCTTAGCGTGCCCAATCCGGTGATATTGGCGGTGTATTCCGGGATATCAAAAGAAACTTTGACATGCGATTGAGCCGCTAAATTATAAATTTCTTCCGGTTTAATCGTGTAGATGATTTTGCGGATATTTTCCGCGTCGGCCAAATCTCCGTGGATTAAAAATAATTTTCGGTCTTTTTCGTGCGGATCTTTATAAATATTGGCCAAACGGGAAGTGTTAAAAGTAGAAGCTCGGCGGATAATGCCATGAACTTCGTAATCTTTTTTAAGCAAAAATTCCGCTAAAAAAGAGCCATCCTGGCCGGTAATGCCGGTGATTAAAGTGACTTTATTTTTTACCAACTTTTTCATAGTTTTTTCATACTAATATACTTGTAAAAATTTTACAATAGGGATTTTTTGAGATATGATCGGGAAGTGTCCCCCTCTTTTTTAAAGGAAAAGTTTATATACTTTTGTCAGCACTGGTTTGTGCGGCGAGCTGTAACTTTGCAAGCTGGCAGTTTTGCGGGAAGTGTTTTACAGGCCGGTATCGGCGTGGTCATCGCCCGGCTTTTGCAGCCGGAACTTTTTGGTATTTATGCTTTGGCTTTGGGGATGGCCAGTATGACCACTTTAATTATCGGCATGGGTATTCAAGAAGCGGTTTCCAGTTTGCTGGGTCGAGCTTACGCGCAAAACGACAAAAATGAAATAGAAAATGTTTTGGGCTTTATGCTCAAGATTACTTTTCTGGCGGCGATGGTAGTGTTGGTCATTTCGGCGTTTTTACCAAGTATCGCTGGTCGGCTGTACGGTAGTTCTCTAGTCGGGATTTATGCGGTGATTGTAGTGGTAGCTGTTATTTTTTCCTCCCTGTTTTACACCGTTTCCTATTCCTCTTTTCAGGTCCTGGGCCGTATCAAGTCATTGTCGATTTTAATTATTTCTGACCAAATTTTAAGATACGGCTTGTCTTTGGTTTTGGTCATAGCTGGTCTGGGAGTAGCCGGAGCGATTAGCGGCCAATTGGCCGGAGCAATAGTCGTTTTTATTTTTTCATTCTTATTTTACAAAAAAGTAAGTCGGGAAGAAGCGCTTTTTCCCGGTCTGCGCCGTTTGATGGTGGCCACTAAAAAGGCGGATTTAAAAAAATATTTCCGCTTTACTTTTTGGGTGGCTTTGGATCGCAACATGGGCAATGTTTATATGGCTTTGCCGGTGATTCTAACCGGAATTTATGTGACATCTTCCGAAATCGCTTTTTTTAAATTGGCTTTTGGTTATATCAGTCTGGTTTTGAGTCTACTCGGTCCCATCTCTGTGCTTTTGAATGTGGAATTTCCTAAAATCCAAATAGAAGACAAGGAAAGGTTGTATCTTAATTTTCGTAAAGTCTCTTTTTATTCCTTGGGACTTTCGACTTTGCTGACGATTGGCGCGATTATCGTTTCTCCGTTGGCCTTTAAGATTCTTTATGGGGTCAATTTTTTGCCGAGCGTGAAGTATGTGGTCGGGCTTTTAATTTATGGAGCTTTTATGGGGATCGGGGTGGGGCTTGGTCCGATGTGGCGGGCGACCAATAAAGTGAAAGTTTCGATTTTAATCAATTCCCTCATTTTGGCCGTTGGTATTCCCTTGGGTCTTTGGCTGATCAAGCATTACGGCCTTTGGGGGTCGGTGATCATGGTGACGCTTTGGTTTACGGCTAGCCACTTAGTATCCTTCCTCTACCTTATTAAGAAATTAAAAAGATAACTGTCCAGAGGTGCAGTGAAGAAAGTTCCCCAAGGTTCGACCTTAGATCTTCAAAAGGGCCAAACCTTTAAGGAACTCTTAATTGGAGCCTCTCAAGATTATGTCTAAAAACTTTTGGTTGATAAGCGGAGTGGTGATTTTGATGCTGGTTTATTTTTGGTTGGCTAGGCCGGAGTTGGCCGATGACGGCTATCACTATGAAGGCTTTGCCGAAAGTTTGGCCAGAGGAGTAGTTGATTTTAAATCTTTTTATGGCTTCATGGGCCTTTCGATTTTGTCCGTTCCTTTCTTTTGGCTGACGGGAAGCAATCTTTCCATTGTTTATACTTCTATGTTCCTAGTGTTGCTTTCTCTTCCTTTGGTTTACTTGACCGCGAGAGATCTATATGGCAGTCAGCGAGCGGGACTTTCTGGTTTGATAATTTTTTTGCTTACTCCTTATCCCTACACCACCCTGATGAGGGGATTTCAAGAAGGAGCACTCCTGTTTTTTATTTTGCTGATTATTTATGCCAGCATTAACCGTAAAAAATGGACGCCGCTGGTCTGGGTTTTCGGGGGAATAGTCAAACCATTTGCGCTGGTTCTTTGGTCCTTGTTTGGCTGGGAATTTTGGGACAAAAAGAAAATTAAATGGCTGCTGGCTGGAGTGGCTCTGGGTCTTATCTATTTGGCAACCAGTTATTTTCAAGTCGGCCACCTGATCAACAACGCCGCCATCAATTCTTACCAAGGCGAATTTAATACCGGTAATCCCCCGCCTTTGGTAGAAAGTTTTACTATCGGCTGGAAAGGCCCTTTGCGGGTGGGGGCGAACTTGCTGCTGGCTTTTCGGAAAATCATGGTTTCACCATTTTTGGTTTTAGCCGGACTTTATGTTTTGTGGAAACAAAGAGATTTTAAGTACCGTTATCACTTTTGGCTGGCTATCGGGCTTAACTTTTTACTTTTAAGCATGATGACCTTTTCTTTTTCCAAATACTTGCTACCAGCTACTACCCTGATTTCTTTAGCGGCTATCCCTTTCATTATGAAGCATCGCTGGGCCATGCTGGTTTTTTTGGCTGATTCGCTGACTGTTTTTTGGCCGATCTGGAAATTTTTCGGCCATGTCTACTGGTCGAATGTTTATGTTTATCTCTTGCCTTATTATTTAGCCCTTCTTGTTTTTATGCTGGGTTATTTGACTGAAAAATGGAGAAAACAATTATTTTAATTCCGACTTATAATGAAAAAGAAAATGTTTCTGCTTTGGCCGAAGCGATTTTTGGCTTGTATCCGGAGATTCCCGTTTTGGTTTTGGATGATAACTCTCCCGACGGTACGGCAGAGGCTGTGACAAAAAAGAGAGAGCAATTTCCCAATTTTTTTGTTCACGGGCGTACCGGAACACGAGGTTTTGGGCGGTCTTATTTGGATGGATTTAATAAAGTTTTAAATGATGGCCGATATGATACAGTAGTAATGATGGACGCAGATTTTTCTCACGATCCGAAAGAAATAGGGGAGATGGTTAAAAAACTTTCTCAAGCCGATGTGGTCAACGGCTCTCGTTATATTGAAGGGGGAAAAATAGAAAATTGGAGTTGGCGGCGAAAAATCTTAAGCCGTTTTGCCAATTGGTATGTTAGAAAAATTTTAGGCACTCCGATTAAAGACATGACCACTGGATTTATGTGTCTACGAAAAGAAATTCTTCGTTCTCTCGATTTAAACTCTATCCATTCGGACGGTTATGCTTTTTTGGTGGAAATCAAATACCGTTTGCATAAAAATGGTTTTAGTTTTATTGAATACCCAATCACTTTTCGCGAACGTCGCGAAGGGCAGTCAAAAATGTCATCCAAAGTGATTTGGGAATCAGTTTGGTTGCCATGGAAATTGAGATTTAAAAAACCCTCGAAGAGGGTCTAATTTACTTATTTTGAAATTATTTAATGCCGTGCTCTCGAGCTACCAGGTCCAAGTCGGACTTTACCATCATTTCCACTAGTTGCCCGAAATTAACTTTAGAGTGCCATCCGAGTTTTTTTCTGGCTTTGATTGGGTTGCCCAAGAGATGATGAACTTCATTGGGTCTAAAAAATGAAGGGTTTACTTTGACAATCACTTTTTTTTGTTGGTTAATCCCAATTTGATGAACTCCTTGTTCGCGCCAGGTGATTGGCATATCAAGATAATCAGCGGCCAACTGGGCAAATTGTTCGACCGTATGGCTTATGCCGGTGGCGATTACAAAGTCTTCCGGTTCAGGTTGCTGGAGGATCATCCACATCGCCTCGACGTAATCACCGGCAAAACCCCAATCGCGTTTAACGGCCAAGTTGCCCAACTCCAAATGGTCTTGCAGTCCCAATTTTATTTTAGCCAAAGCATGAGTAATTTTTCTGGTCACAAATTCCTTATTGCGGAGAGGTGACTCGTGGTTAAATAAAATTCCCGAACAGATAAACAAACCGTATCTTTCTCGATAACCGACGACATAATCTCGATGAGCCGCCGTTTTAGTTTCCGCATAAGGGCTGACGGGATTAAAAGGGGAACTCTCTTTTTGCGGTGGAGGAGTAGTCCCGAACATTTCGGCCGAAGAAGCTTGGCAAATTTTTATCCGGGGATTTAATTTCATGGCGGCTCGCACCAAGTGTCTTACCCCAAAGTAATTTATGTCCCAAGTTTCTTCCGGAATTTGAAAAGAAAGATTGACGTTGGATTGAGCTCCCAGATTGTAGATCTCATCCGGCCGAGATATTTCCAGGGCTTTTTTGATTGATTCAGCGTCGGTTAGACAGCCTTTAATAAGTTTGATTGCCCCATCGACGGTTCGGTCGTGCCGAGTCAGGCCGTAAATCTCGTATCCTTTTTGCAGAAGCAGTTTAGCAAGATATCTCCCGTCTTGTCCGGTAATGCCGGTAATCAAGGCTTTTTTGACCACTACCTTCTCCTCAATATTAAAATAGCTAGTGGAGATAATAAGATAAAATAATCAAATCGTCAATTTATAAAAAAACGCCGAGCTAGATTCGGCGTTGACTTTCATTAAATTTCGAAAATTATTTGTTTTTTATCCGTGTTCCAGAGGACTTTAAGTTTTTTCTTGTCGGTCAGTTGGCCGGAAACTAGCAAGTTGCCGACCGGTTCGGCTAGATATTTTTTGAAGCAGTCTTGAAGGGATTTGGCTTGCCCTTCCAGGTTCTTAGCCGCTTCCTCCAAAATAAAATTTTTAACAGGGATGCCGACTTCCAGTTGAACAAGACGTTTTTCTAAAAACAGGGCTAAGGCCCTTATCTTTAGTTCCAAAATATCTCGGAAGTCTTGGGCAGAGAGCATATTAAAAGTAACAATGGCATCCAGGCGATTAAGAAATTCAGGCTTAAAATATTTTTTTAGTTCCGCCTTGATTAGCTTTTCCAAGTCAACTTTTTGGCCTTGGGGAGCAAAACCGATTTGCCCGATGCCCTTGACCGCTTTGCCGACCAAGTTGCTGCCGATATTGGAGGTAAGAATAATAAAAGTGCGGCTGAGATCAATTTTCTCGCCATTACCCAAAACGGTGTGGCCTTCTTCCATGAGATGAAGCAGCCACTGTCTAAGAGCGTCATGGGCTTTTTCTATCTCATCAAAAACTATCACCAAAATTGGGTCTTCTTTGGCCTTGACCTTGACGGCGGCGGTAGCCGGAGTGAGCCTGGCGGTCTCTGCCGGTTCGGTTACTTTTATATGACGGGATCCTGGTTTAGAGGGCGAAGCCGTCGGCTTGGCAGAGGAGGCGGCGGCGTGTTCATTTTTCAGTTGTTCCAACTCTGCTTCTATCACACGAAGCCTTAGCTTTTTACTGCTGAGATTTAAAACTCTTTTTTGAAATTTCAAATCTTTTTTTAACCTGGTTTGATCCTCCGGCTTCAGTTGGTAATTGGGCAAGTAGGAAAATTCCCAGTCGATGTTGTTTAAAGACTTGTTGATTAATCTGAACTTGTTAAGCAGGTAGGTGGAAGCGTCATATTTATCCAGAAAATCATCATCCTCTTCTTTTTTATCTTCCTTTTTGTCGCTTTTCGGTTGAGATGGCGAGTTTGGCTGGTAACCCGGAATAACCGATAAAAGTTTTTCTCTGGAAAGGCGCGGCTTGTCGTCGTAGCCGATATAGCCCGGAGGGGCGCCAATCAGTTTGCCCACCTCATGTTTTTCCTGGTAGTCGGCGCAGCCAATAATCGTGGCCGCTTTTTTGGTGCCATGAAAATATTGAGCCAAAAGCCGGCCCAGCTCGGTTTTGCCAGTTCGTGAAAGTCCCAAAAACAGAAAAATGCCAATTGGTTTTTGACTATCTTGATCGTCAACTTCCTTAACTCCGCTTTTGAAAGAAGCAAACTTTTTGGAAACCGCCGCGATGGCTTGCGGTTGTCCTTTCAGTCCGCTGTTTAAAAAATCCTCCAGATCTTTTTGGGCTGGAGGCTTAAGGTTAGGGTTCAGAATTCCCACTGTTCCTCCAGCAAGTTTTTAAACGAACAATATAATCCAGATATAGCAAAATGGCATAGTTTGTCCAACCCAGTTATCTACTTTGAGGCAAAATTAACCCAGTTATCCACATACAAGGTTCGACCTTGTATGTGGATAACTAGCGGCCGGCTTGGCGGAAGACGATATTAATAGTCTTGAGAACAATGGAAAAATCTAAAATTAACGAACGATGTTTGATGTAAAATAAGTCATATTGCAGTTTTTCCGCCGCATCTTTAATGGAAGCTCCATAACGATACTGGATTTGCGCCCAGCCAGTTAGTCCCGGTTTGATGAGGTACCTTTCTTCATAAAAAGGAATTTTATTTTTTAATTCCTCGTGAAACTCCGGCCGTTCTGCCCGCGGACCGACAAAAGACATCTCTCCTTTTAAAATATTCCAAAGCTGGGGCAGCTCATCGAGCCGGGTTTTTCTTAAAAGTTTTCCCACTTTAGTAATGCGAGGGTCATTTTCTTCCGCCCATTTAGCCCCGGTGATCCCTTCGGCGCTGCCGTCGGAAGCGTTAGCAATCATGGTGCGGAATTTGATAATAGAAAACTTTTGACCAAGTCGGCCTACTCTGGTTTGCCGGAAAAAAACCGGCCCCTTAGAAGAAACTTTGATGGCCAAAGCGATAAAGGGAGTAAAAATTAAAGCAAAGAGGCCAAAAATAGTCGCGAAGACCATATCAAAAATTCTTTTAGAAGCCTCATATAGGTTTTTGCCTCCCTCGGACAGATTTTCCAGAAACCAGGTCTGATCAATATGGCTTAAGATAATTTTTTGGCTGATTTGTTCGTAAAAGTTGGACAAAGGATAAAAGTTTATTTTTTTGGGGATTAATTTGTAAAAAGACTCAATGCTTCGGGGAGTTTGATAGATTTCATTGCTGATGATAATGGTGTTAATTTTTTTATGGTCAACCACTTGTCCCAAGGCGTTTAAATTGGCCGGATCAAAGACCGGTTCCAATTGATATCCCAACTGCGGATTGTCTTGAAGAAGTTTGGCCAAGGCGGCTGATTGCTCATTTAAACCGACAATCAAAGTGGGCTGGCTGAATTTGCTGGCGGCCACTATCTTGTTGAAAAAGTGGCGGGCCAGAAAATCTAATCCGGCAAAAAAGATCAAGAAGATGAAAAAGTTTCTCCGGGGGGTAATACTGGAAAATCTGATTAAATAAAAGAAGAAAATTCCTATGATGGTGTTAATAACTAAGGTTCGGGAAAAATTAATGTAAAAATTAGCGCCATTTTTTAGGCCGTGTATTTCGTAAAAGTTGGCAATATAAAAAACAAACAGCCAAATCAAAAAGAGAATGCTGAAAGGTATAAAATGCTTGCCAAACAGTCTTGGCCAATCTTGCTGATAGCGTAGATAAAGAGTTAACCAAAGGGCTGCATAGAGGGCAAGAACATCTACCAAAAGCAAGGTAAATTTCTTCATAATTTGTTCATAATACAGTATTTTTTTAATTTTGTCTAATTTTGTTTTAATCTCCACGCCTGTCCTTGCTGAGATGATTTTTGTATGTTATCCTGCAGGAAATTTTCAGAACTTTAAAAAGGAAAATAAATGCAGGAAAAAGTCAAAGTTGGCATTATCGGTCTAGGGATGGTGGGTCAGCCGCATCGTCGGTGGTTTGAAGAAATCAAGGGTTATAAAAGAGGAAAAGATCTTTTTTGTTACGATACCGACCCGGCGCTTTCTTTTTTTGATGATATAAGTAAAGCCACGGTAATTTTTGTGGCGGTGCCCACTCCTCCCAATTCCGACGGGAGTTGCAATATTTCTATTGTCGATCAAGCTCTTTCTGGCATTAAAAGTGATAAAGTGGTGGTCATCAAATCGACAATTCCACCCGGCACAACCGAGATGTTTCAAGCCAAATACTCGCATTTAAGAATTCTTTTTTGCCCTGAATTTTTAACCGAAGTGCAGGCGTGGGAAGATTTTTTGCACCCTACCCGTCAACTGATCGGCTATACTGGGAAGAGCAAGGGTGATTCAATGCTGGTCCTCAATCTTTTACCTCCTGCCAACTTTTCCAGCCCTTGGGCGGCGGATTATTCTCGATTTGAGTTAACGGCGACCGAAGCGGAATATGTAAAATACGTTTCCAATGTTTTTGGGGCAATCAAAGTTACCTTTGCCAATATTGTCTATGACTTTTGCCAAGCCAAAGCCAGGCAAACTGATTTGAAAATTGATTATGAAAATATCAGAAAAGCGGTAAGTGCTGATCCAAGAATGGGTCCTTCGTGGCTGGACGTGCATCATGGCATATGTCGGGGTTTTACCGGATATTGCTTTCCAAAAGATTTGAACGCATTTGTTGCTTTTGGCAGGCAATTGATCCAGAGAAACCGAGACGGAGAAGGTGGGGTAGCCGTGGAAAACGCTCTCTTATCCTACGGCGTAGAGGGGGTTTTGAGCGCGGTTAGAAGATACAATACGGCATTATTGGTGTCCCAAAATCTGACCGAAGAGGAAGTTTCCAAACATGACAGCGAACTGAAATAATGGGAGGAAAAGTGAAAAGTAAAACAGTTTTGGTTACTGGGGGAGCGGGATTTATCGGTTCGCATTTGGTGGACAAATTAGTGGAGCGAGGATATCAGGTAAGAGTTATCGATGATTTGTCTTTAGGAAAAAGAGGAAATATTAATCCTCGAGCCAATTTCTGTAGTGAAGATATTAAAAAACTAAAGCAAATAAAACCTGTTTTTGAAGGAGTCGATTGTGTTTTCCATTTGGCGGCTCGTCCGCGCATTCAGCCCTCCATCATTAACCCGGACGAGTCTTTCACCAATAATTTACTGGGGACGCATAATGTGTTGGTGGCGGCCAAAAAAGCAGGAGTTAAAAAGTTTATTTATTCCGGTTCGTCTTCAGTTTACGGGGATCAGTCGGTTTCTCCTTTGGCGGAAACTTTGGATCCAAGACCGAAAAATCCTTACGCTTTGCACAAATTGATGAGTGAACAATTGTGCCGGCAATTTACCGATCTGTATAATTTCCCGACGGTCTGTCTTCGTTATTTCAATGTCTACGGAGAACGCCAGCCAACCGAAGGGGCTTACGCAACGGTAGTGGGAATCTTTTTACAACAAAAAGCCAGTAGCCATTCCTTGACTGTTGTTGGTGACGGAACCCAGCGCCGAGACTTTACCCATGTGTCTGATGTGGTAGAGGCCAATATCTTGGCCATGGAATCTGCGGAGGCGGTGGGGCAGATTATTAATATCGGAACAGGAAAAAA
>Ga0155300_126_pt4 | contig 14583 bp, 13 predicted proteins | sample RifCSPhighO2_02_FD_106268 | JGI IMG/M metagenome (GOLD analysis project Ga0155300, IMG submission 106268) | Candidatus Yanofskybacteria bacterium RIFCSPHIGHO2_02_FULL_43_15c | reverse complement strand
TACATGAGAACGGATAGCCACAATTTGGCTCAATCCGCTTTGGAGCAAGCCAAAAAAGTGATTACTGAACACTTTGGGGAAAATTACGCCAACCCAAAGCAATATGCCGCCAAAGCCAAAGGAGCCCAAGAAGCTCATGAAGCGATCCGCCCCACCGATCTTTCCGCCCGTCCGGAAGTTATTAAAAAAGAACTCGACCCAAAACAATTCAAACTTTACGATTTGATCTGGAAACGCACTCTGGCCAGCCAGATGGCTTCCGCCATTTTTGACCAAACCACCATAGACATTTCTGCTACTACCAATAACCAACTACCAATAACCAACTACCAATTTAGGGCAACCGGCCAAGTTGTTAAATTCGATGGATTTATCAAAGTCTACACCGAAGGAAGAGACGAACACGAACCGCCAGAAGAAGAGAGCCGTCTCCCCGAAATGACTGAAGGAGAAATTTTAAAATTGATTCAGCTTTTACCCCTGCAACACTTTACCGAACCGTCTCCCCGCTATACTGATGCTACTTTAATTAAGGCACTGGAAGCACATGGCATTGGCCGCCCCTCCACTTACGCCCCAACCCTGGCCACCATCCAAGACAGAAAATATGTCGAAAAGCTGGAAAAAAAATATCATCCCACGGAAATCGGTTTTTTGGTCAACGACATGTTGGTAGAGAACTTTCCGGAAATCGTAGATATTGGCTTCACCTCCCACATCGAAGAAGGCCTGGACGACATCGCCGAAGGAAAGAAGAAATGGATTCCTTTAGTGGAAGAATTTTATACTCCTTTTAAAAAACATCTCATTGAAAAGGAGGCCACCGTAGAAAAACTGGAAGAGCAAACCGACATTCCCTGTCCGACTTGCGGTAAGAAAATGGTCATTAAATTCGGCCGAATGGGAAAGTTTTTGGCTTGTCCGGATCTGGAGTGCAAAACCACCAAACCCTTGCCGGAAGAAGAAGCAAAAATCAAAGAACTCGACGAGAAAACCAAAGATGAACGCTGTCCGCTCTGCGGAAAAGACATGACCGTCCGCCGAGGACGTTTTGGATATTTTTTAGGATGTAGCAATTATCCCCGGTGCAAAGGTATCTCCAAAATCTGGAACAAGACTGGCTTTAAATGCCCCAACTGTCGAGCGAAAGCTACCGAGCGAGATGGTGAGCAAAGTCGAACCACAAAAGAAGCCCTTCGACAAGGCTCAGGGCGATCAGATAAAAAACTGATCGGCGAAATCGTGGAAAAAAAATCCCGCGGCCGCGGAAAAGTTTTTTACGCCTGCACTAATTACCCGGATTGCAATTTCCTGATGAACAAAAAACCGGAAAGCGAAGAAGAACTGCAAAGGGTCTGGCAAGATTGGAAAGCCAATCCTCCCAAAATTAAAAAACCGCGCAAAAGCGCGGATAACTAAAACCAAACATTTTAGTCTCGATAAGCGGAGCGGCGAATAAGATAGAGATGGAGATTCAGCCACTCTCTTTCTTGTTTCGATAACAATTTTGAAAACTCCAAGAGGGCGTCGCCCTGATTATTGCGAGCTTTGGAAATACGAAAATAAGGAATATGGCTCAACCGCCCAAGCATTTTATTATTTAACTCGTCGTAGGGCTTATCATACCAGGCACGCACCAAAAGAAAACGACCGCTGGTAAGATTAAAAATGCCCAAAGCGCAAAACTGGTTCCTTGTTTTATCAAAGCAGTTCCATACTGCCAAAAGTCTTTTGCCAATATCGTCGGGACTAAGATGAGCCCAGGCCCATCGCCGAAGTTGACTAAAAATTTCTCGCCAAAGTTCTAAGCGCTTAGTATCCATTAAATACCCCCTGTATTTATTGAAACGTACTGAAAAATAGTATAAATTAAAAGTACTCCTAAGTCAATGCATGATTGAAAATCTATTGGCCAAAATCGATCCCAGCAAAGAGAATGACCGTAAATTGATTGCTCGTGCTTTTGAACTGGCCAAGAGGGCCCATGAGGGACAATTTCGAGAAGGAGGGGCGCCCTATATTACTCATCCTCTGGCCGCAGCAGAAATTTTAGCCGATCTAAAACTAGACAGTCCTGCTATTGCCGCTTGCCTCTTGCATGATGTTTTGGAAGATACCGCAGTGACCGAAAAACAAATGGAAAAAGAGTTTGGCCAAGAAATCACTTTTCTGGTAAAGGGTGTGACGAAACTATCCAATTTAACTTACCGGCAGCAGGAAGAATCAAATCTTAAAACTCAAAATCTTAAAGTGGCCTCCCTGCGCAAAATGCTTTTTGCCATGGCGGAAGATGTTCGGGTTATTTTAATCAAACTAGCGGATCGCTATCATAATATGGCCACTCTGCAAACCTGTGCTCCGGAAAAACGCCAAAGAATTGCTCTGGAAACTTTGGAGATCTACGCTCCCATTGCCGAACGGCTCGGGATGGGACAAATTAAGGGCGAGTTGGAAGACATGGCTTTTGTTCACGCCTTTCCGGAAGAATATCGGGAATTAATGAAAAAAGTGAAAGACAAATACGCTATCCGGCAAAAGTACGCCCACAAAATCTTGCCCTTGGTAACTCAAAAATTGCAAGAAAGCAATATTCAACTTCTGAATGTGCATGCCCGCGCCAAACATTACTACAGTCTTTACAAAAAATTGCAAAAAGTCGGCGAGCTTGACCGCATTTTTGATTTAGTGGCTCTAAGAATCATCCTTCCCGATATTTCCGGCTGTTACGAAGCTTTGGGCATTATCCATAAAAATTACAAACCGGTGCCCGGGCTGATCAAGGACTATATCGCCATGCCCAAGCTTAACGGCTACCGCTCTATTCACACCACCGTTTTTGCGGAAGAGGGAAGAATTATCGAAATCCAACTGCGTACTCCGGAAATGCACGAACACGCCGAAAACGGAATTGCCGCCCACTGGTCCTACAGCGAATCCAACAAAAACAAAAAGCACGCGGCCGACATTAAAGAGGCCCAGTGGGTGGCTCAACTGAAAAATTGGCTGAAAGATTCTGACAACCAAGAACTTTATCAATCTCTTCGCGCTAATTTTTTCAGCGACCGAGTTTTTGTCCTCACTCCCAAAGGAGAGGTTAAGGACTTGCCGGAAGGCTCCACTCCCTTAGATTTTGCCTACGCCATTCACACTGATTTGGGCCATAGCGCTAAAGGTGCAAGAGTTAACGGCAAAATGGTTCCCTTTGACTATCAATTAAGAAACGGACAGATTGTGGAGATAATCCGGGGAAAAATTAAAAAACCGTCGCAAGATTGGCTCCGCTTCATCAAAAGCGGCGAGGCCAAGAAAAAAATCCAAAGCTGGTTCAAGCAAAACGGTCAAGTAATCAAAACCAACAAAGAAAGAATAAAACTTTTACTGACCGTTAAAGACAAAATCGGCCTGCTGGCCGAAATAGGAGGAATTATGAAAGAACTGAAAATAAATATCCTGGAAATAAAAAACAGCCCGCCGATGAAAGGAAAGGCTGATATTCAGTTAACCTTGAACGTAACTAACCGGGACCAGTCAAAAAAACTCTTTCAAAAACTTGAGGACAATAAAAATATTTTTAATGTTAGAAAGATCTAGCGGGAAAGTTTTAGTCTAAGATGGTCTTGACGATCTTGTTGAGTTCGCCCAAGTCGGTAAATTTGATCACGATTCTCCCACCTTTGTCCCCATTTTTAATAAAAACCAGCGTGCCAAGGCTTTTGGCCAAATTTTTCTCCAATTCGACAAAACGACTTTCCTTTTTGATCCCGCTTCTATTATTGCCGGTGGCCGAAGCGGCCTCTTCCAAATCTTTGGTGCCCAATCCTCCGGTTAAAATCCGGCGAAACATTTCTTTTTGCTGATTGGTGTCCTTAAAAGCCAGCAAAGTTCGGGCATGGGTGCGGGAAATTTTCCTCGCCCGCAGACTTTCTTTCACCTCGCTTGGTAAACCAAGCAAACGCAAACTATTGGCCACTACTTCACGGCTTTTCCCCACTCTTTCCGCAATTTCTTTTTGAGTCAGGTTAAAATCGGACTGCAGTCTGGTAAAAGCCTCCGCCTCTTCCATGGCATTCAAGTCTTCCCGCTGCAAGTTCTCCACCAAAGCCAACTCCAGTTTAACTTTATCTTCCATGACCGAATCTTTGATAATGACCGGCACATGGGGCAAGTTCAAAAGCCGAGCCGCCCGCCAACGTCTTTCTCCGGCCACCAATTGATATTCCACCTCTAAACCTCTCTGGGTATCTCTCTCTTCTTTGGTCACCAAAATCGGCTGAAGAATACCGTATTTTTTAATCGAGGCGGCCAAATCCTCCAAGCCGTCTTTATTAAAATCTTTTCTGGGCTGATTGGGATTCGGTTTGACTTTGTGAGTTTCCACGTAAAAAACACTCTCGCGCGATTCGCCAGGTTTATTGTTTCTAGAAGGTATGAGGGAATTTAAACCTTTACCTAAACCGAATAGTTTTTTCATTTAAATAAACTTCGTAAACACTGCTTTTTCCGGACGCTCACTTTTTTCCTGCGAAAAAGTTCGCTCTTTGCAAGCTGTGGATTCGGAAAAATTAGAAGTCTTTATTTTAATTTTTCCGTCCAGCTCGCCGCTTTCTCCGCATTATTCCTGCTGGAATAGACTGCGAAAGCGGCTTGCGAGCAATCCACAGCTTACAGAGCCTCCAAAAGCAGTGTTTACTACGTTTTTATATGATCTTGATTTGCCAAGGTTCGACCTTGGATCTTTAAAAAGGTCGAACCTTGAGAATTTTTAAATTATTTTGACTACTTCCTCTGCCAATTGCCGATACGCCCTGCCCGCTTTGGAATCAGGATCAAACTGTAAAATGGTTTTTCCGAAACTCGGCGCTTCCGCCAAAGAAATGGAGCGGGGAATGAGAGTTTCAAAAACTCTTCCCGGAAAGTTATTCTGCACTTCTTTCACCACCGCTCTGGCCAATCTGTTTCTTTTATCATACATCGTCAGCAACACGCCGGCAACTTTTAAATGTGGATTAAGCGATTCCCGCACCAGCTCAATTGTCTTTAACAAATTCCCCAATCCTTCCAAAGCATAATATTCGCACTGCACCGGAATAATAATTTCTTCGGCCGCCACTAACCCGTTAATCATCAAAAGACTAAGCGACGGTGCGGAATCAATAATAATGTAATCGTAATTAGTACGGATGGAATTTAAAGCCCTTTTCAGTTTAAATTCCCTGTTATCCATCGTGGCTAATTCCACGGTTGCTCCCGCCAAACTAGAACCGGCCGGCAGCATATCAAACCCGAAAAGAGAAGTTTTTCTAATAATCGGAGCAACCGGTTCCTCATTAATCACTGCGTGATAAATATGCTGATGGTCCTCCTCCACTTTAATACCCAGTCCTGAAGTAGCATTGGCCTGCGCATCCAAATCTATAAGCAGCACATACTTTCCAAGAGCCGCCAAATAGGCCGACAAATTTAAAGCCGTGGTTGTCTTCCCTGTCCCCCCCTTAGCGTTACAAATATTTATAACTCGTGCCATATTGCCTTAATTTTAACTTGATTTTTTTTGCTTTACAACCCCGCCCCACCTGGACTCAAAACAAACTTTACAACATAACAAAAACCGCAAGACGACTTCGTCTCTAGATAATGTAACAAGACGGATTTGATTCCAGATAGGGCGGGACGGGTGGGAAAAATAGAGTTGAAAAATATGTAAAATTTTGATAAAATTATAAAGTAATTGTTTGATGCCCGGGTGATGAAATGGCAACCATGCGCGACTCAAAATCGCGTGGCCTCACGGCCTTGTGGGTTCAAGTCCCACCCCGGGCACAATGTCTTATTTTAGAATTCCAAAACTTAACGAAGATAAAAATCTTCAGGCCTATGTAATAGGTCTTGCTTTAGGTGACGGTAACTTATCAAAACCTGGTCCTCGCGCTGTTAGACTTAGAATTAGTTGCGATAATAAATACCCCCCGACTTATAATAAGAATTTTTGAATCTTTGCAATTATTGTTCCCTGAAAATAAAGTTTGGCTTGTCTCTAGAAAAGAGTTTCATGCTACTGATGTAAGTATATATTCTAACCATCTTGAAAAGTTACTTGGTTGGACTGCAAAAAATGGATCAAAATTCACCCAAAATGTATCGGTGCCGGAATGGATAAAAGAAAAAAGAGAATTATAAAATAAACTGTTTGAGAGGTCTGATCGAAACAGATGGTTCAATTTATATAGATCGAGGATACAAAATGGTAAATTTTACAGCAAATATTTTTAAGTTGTCGCTAGATTTTAAAGAAATGGTTTTATCGCTTGGTTTCAATCCTCATATCTACAAGGTTGTTCCTCGTAAAAATAAGTATAACTTTAGTCAACAGCCATTTTATCAAGAATCTATCAGAAGAATTGCATTAGGAAGTTGAGCCGAAGCATGATATTGACAATAATATCAAGTTTTTATATATTTTGTAGAGTTTTTGTAATTGTAAAATTGTAAGGAGAGCCAATGCAAACGGTCATTACTAAAGAATTGGCCGTAGTAGATAATCAACTTAGAGCCACCCAGCGCCATGTGCGTTTAGTGGGAGAAGATTTAAGTTTTGAAATTGAAATCCGCCATTTTGACTCGGAACCGAGAATTTTACAGCAATGTGGTGAATGCCGATTGGCTAAATTAACCCAATTTGTTCCAACCAACTGCGATGATTTAAAAAATATGCGCTCCACTACTGTGGAATGCGCTGGCGGTCAAAACATTTGGCAAGAAAGTTTTTGCATCCAGTTTGTCCCTCGCATCTAAAAAAGAACCCCGCCAATGGCGGGGATTGTTTTAAAAAAACAATTAATAAACTAGAAGTTAATCCGAATGCTTAAAATTTTTATTCCTCTGAACTTTTTCTGGCATTTGTTGCATTGATACTCTCTAACCAGATTTTTGCGGCTTAAACGGTTCAAGTTGCCAAAGCCGCATCTAAGGCACCGCCTTCTTTTTAAATAAAGTATCCTACCTAACAAAGCAGCCTCCTTTTGAGTTAACTCTGCCAATCGAAGAACTATAAGATAACCTACTTGGGAAACATGACGGTCGGGTGAAATAAAAAAAACCCGCCACGGCGAGTCTACTTGAAAAAACTTAGGTAATTGCTGAAATTTACATTGGTCAACTGTAAAAAGAGAATCACATAACAAAGATTGAGGGACAAATAGACAAAAAAGTGGTTAACGGCTTGAGACAAATTCATGCCAGGAGGATTAATCCTCAATTCTAAATCTTTAATAACTTTTTCCAAGCCGCTTTTGTTCTTTTCCGGCACCCATTCGAGACCGGAAGCGAAAAAAATAGACTTAACCACGTCTTCCTCTTGATCCTTGTCGTCATAAAGTATTTTTTCTCTGTCAACAAAAGCAAGCAGGCCTAAGGCCAATCTAGAATTGGAAAGTATCTGGGGAAGCATCCGATGATATTGGAAATCTTTATATAACAAGTACCCGATCACTGTAGCAATCAGTCCAGCCCCCGGGATCCATATAAAAGAAGCCAGCAAAACCATAAAGCCAAAGTAGTAGAAAAGTACTCCCCATTTTTCGTCCATCGAACACAAAATTGACTTTATCACTCTTCCTCCATCAAGAATGGGGATAGGAGCCAAAAGATTAAACATATTAAAGAAACAGATCAGATAGGTCGTTGCCCCTAAAATGGGATAACGGAACATTTGCCATAAGACAAAGATCCCCACGGCTGAAATGAATCCAAATATCGGCCCGGCTAGAGCTATTCTTGTTTCCGCTTCCCGGCTGGGCCAGGGTTCTTGGCACGCAGCCACAGCCCCAAAAGGAGGGATCATCATCATGCTTCTTTTTTGAATTCCTTCCCGCCCCATCCAATAGTAGTGGCCATACTCATGGAAAAGAATAGCCGGAATTATCGCCACAGAAAACTTCCAGCTGATTAGCAAGCTCCAAATTAAAAAAGACAATCCAACCGTAAATAGCAGCCAAATCTTGCTTTGTCTGTCCACCAGTTTCTCCCGTTTAATTTTAAAAGAATAGTGGAGTGATTATAAACCATGACACTTAAAAAGTAAAGGTTTTTAAGATCTCATGCTTTCAAGCAGTTTTCTCAACTGCTCCGGTCTAGAAGGACCAACACGGAGAATTTTGGGTTCCGAAGAGGTAAGATCTAAAACGGTAGGCTGCTTTGATCCGCCAGCTGGCGAAGGCAAAATCCCGGCATCAATAATCAAATCGGGCTTATGTTTTGCATTTTCAAATCGTTCAATAATTTTATTAACATCATTCGTAGCCTCTTCCCCGGAAATATTGGCGGAAGTAGCTGTTAAAGGATAACCAAATTTTCCAAGCAGTTGATCAGTAAAAATAAAATCGGGAATACGAATACCCACCGTCGGACCGCCAGAAGTTACTAAACAAGAAAGATGCTCTCTTTTTGGCAATATAGCCGTAGTCGCTCCGGGCCAAATAGAACTGACGATTTTTTTCAAACGAGAATCGAGGTAAACTATTGCTTCCACCCACTCCAAATTTTTTACAATAATAGGCAGCGGTTTATGATACGGCCGATTTTTGATTTTAAAAATTCGGTCAACCGCTAAGTTGTCGCACGCATTCGCCCCCAACCCATAAACCGTATCCGTCGGATAAACCACCGTTCCGCCCAGCCTCAAAACCCGACACGCCTCCTCAACCACCTCGCGGTAATCTTTATTTAAGTCAACTTGAATTATCTTCATAAAACTTATTCTACGGTGACCGATTTGGCTAAATTCCTGGGTTGATCGACATTTAATCCCTTCTCTACCGCAAAATAATAAGCAAATAACTGAAGAGGTACAACACTAAGAATCGGGGAAAGCATCTCTAATGTTTTTGGAATGCAGATGACATCGGCTAAAGAACTAATATCTTTTTTGCCGTCTTCATGGGTTAATGCCAGTATCTTGCCTTTCCGTGCTTTGATCTCTTGCATGTTAGAAATCATTTTTTCAAAAACACTATCTTTCAAAGCAATCGCTACCGTCGGAAAATTTTCATCAATCATGGCCAGAGGCCCATGCTTCATTTCTCCCGCCCCGCATCCTTCCGCATGAACATATGACACTTCTTTTAATTTCAAAGCGCCTTCCAAGGCTATGGGGTAATTATACTTTCTACCGACATAAAGAAAGTTTTTATATTTAGAATATTTTTTGGCAAGCGACTTTACATATTTCGTATCGGCTAAGAATTTTTCAAGCTTCTGTGGCAAGTCAAACAATTCTTGGGCAATTCTTTTTCCTGTCACTGAAGACATCTGGCGTTGCCTGCCCAAGAATAGCGTAAGTAACGCCAGAGCGGTAAGTTGAGAAAGAAAAGCTTTTGTTGAGGCAACGCCTATTTCAGGACCGGCATGATTAAATACTCCGGCATCAGTTTCGCGGGCAATAGTGGACCCTACCGTATTAACAATACCCAGGGTCAAAATGTTCTTTCTTTTTGCTTCCCGAATTGCTTCAAGAGTGTCGGCAGTTTCTCCCGATTGAGAAATAGCCAAAAGTATGGTTTTGTCATCCATAACAGGTTTTCTATAACGAAACTCCGATCCCACTTCAACTTCTACCGGAATACCGGTGTATTCCTCAAGCATATACTCCCCTACGAGTCCGGCATAGTATGCGGTGCCGCACCCGACAATAATAATGCGTCGAATCGAGTGCAGCTTCTCTGTAACCGCCTCGAGGCCTCCGAGTTTGGCCAGACCTTCGGAAACAAGAAGCCGTCCGCGTAAAGTATTTTTGACTACTTCCGGCCCCTCCATAATCTCCTTCAACATAAAATGCGAGTAACCGCCTTTTTGGACTTGGTCCAGACCCCACTCAACCGTTTCCGCATCACGCTTTACTTCATTGTGGTCAAAGGTATAGATGTTATAAAAATCCGAACCCATAACAGCGACCTCCCCGTCATTGAGATAAATAACCTGCTTGGTGTGGCGGAGAATCGGAGAGGGATCAGACGCTATAAAATTTTCATTTTCACCTAATCCAATCACCACCGGCGCCCCCATTCTTGCCGCAATAATTTTCCCCGGTTCTTTACGATATGAAATAGCCACACCGTAAGTACCTCGTACTTCTCGCAATGTTTTAATAACAGCTTTCTCAAAATCTCCGTCTTTTTTTAAATATTGCTCTATTAAATGGCTCAACACCTCTGTATCGGTTTCGGAAATAAATTTATGCCCTAGTTTTACTAACTTAGTTTTTAGTTCTTGATAGTTTTCAATAATACCATTATGAACCACCCAGACTTCACCTTGGCAATCTTTGTGAGGATGAGCATTGATTTGATTTGGTTTGCCATGCGTAGCCCAACGCAGATGAGCTATGCCGCTAGTACCTTTGAGTTTTTTGGATAATTTTAGTCTAAGATTCTTAACCGGACCGGCGGATTTGACCGATCCCGACCCTAGAACATAAATCCCCGCGGAATCATATCCGCGATATTCAAGAGAAGTTAACCCATCTATCAGAATAGGTGCGGCGTTTCTTTTTCCGACATATCCAAAAATTCCGCACATAAGTTTACAGTAAATTAAGAATCTGCCTGGCTAGTTTCTTGGGATCATGGCGGATCAAACCGCTTTTGCTCAAAAGGTCCGCTTTCAGAACCGTTGCTTTGCTGATTCTGTTTTTATAGTCCTTGGGCAAATTTACTAGTTCGCAATTTTCCTCCGCATATCTTTTTAATCTGACGCTCCCGGGTTTTTTGGAATTAACCAGTACATAGTCAATAGCATCTTTTCCCAGATAACTCTCTGCTACTTCCACAAAATCGATTACCGAATATTCGTTAGTTTCTCCGTTTTTAGTCATCAGATTGCAAATTAATATTTTTCGGGCTCGCGAATTGCGTATCGCCTTAGCTATTCCCCTTACCAACAAATTAGGAATGACGCTGGTATATAAATCTCCCGGACCAATCACAATCAAGTTGGCGTCTCTGATCGCCTCTAGAGCATAACGGTTGGGGTGAGCCGCCGGTTTAACAAAAACTTTTTTGATTTTCAGTTTGGGATTGTGCTTGGGAATATCTATATTGGTTTCTCCGCTGATCACCTCTCCATTTTCCAGTTCGGCCTGCAGCCTAACATTGCTCAAAGTCACCGGAATCACTCGTCCTTTTACATTCAAAAGCTGGGAAGCGGTTAAAACCGCCTGATGGAAGCTCCCCTCTGATTTTTCCAAAGCCGTTAAAAAAAGATTGCCAAAGTTGTGTCCATCCAAAGGACCGTCTTTAAAACGATAGTCAAAAAGCCTTCTCAAGTTTCGGCTGGCCGCCGACAAAGCAATCAAAGATCGGCGAATATCTCCCGGCGGAAGCACTCCATAATCGTCTCGCAGTTGCCCGGTCGAACCGCCATCGTCACACATCGAAACTACCGCGCTCAAATTAAAATCAAAGCTCTTTAGGGCCGTCAGGACCACGTAAGTTCCCGTCCCCCCCCCGATTGTTACTACATTTTTCATACGATGAAATTTATCAGACGGTTGGAGATAAAAATATTTTTCTTAACCAGTTTTCCTTCCAAATGCCTTTTAATTTTTTCCGAAGCCAAGGCCACGGCTTTTACTTTCTCTTCCTCCATGTCTCTCTTCACTTTCAAAACATCCCTAGTCTTTCCATTAATTTGCACTACCAAGTCTACCATCTCTTCTTGTAAATATTTTTCATCATATTCCGGCCATTTTTCCAAATGAATGGATTCTTTGTGTCCCAAAACTTCCATCCAAATTTCCTCCGCCAAATGCGGAGCAAAAGGAGCGAGGAGTTTTATAAATACCCCATACTGTTTGGCCGTCAGCCACTTATCTTCTGTGGCATTCAATAATTTCATCAACCCGCTAATTCCGGTGTTAAATTTTAGCTCTTTAATGTTATCTCCGATTTCTTTGGTATGCTTATTAATTATTCTTTCCGCTTCCTCGTCAGTTTTTTTCGGCTCCTCAAAATCACCGACAAAATTCCATACTCTGTTTAAAAACCGGCTTATCCCGCTGATGTTGTTTGAATTCCAGGCATAGTCCTGCTCAAACGGCCCCAAGAAAGCGAAGTTCATTCGTACCGTGTCTGCGCCGTACTTGGCCACCTCTTTATCCGGATCCACCACATTTCCACGCGATTTAGACATCCGCTTGCCATCCGGACCCATAATTACCCCGTGGTTGCGCCGAGAAAAAAACGGCTCGGAAAAATCAACCAACCCAAGACGGTTCAACGCTTTGGTAATAAAACGCGCATACAAGAGATGCATGGTATTGTGTTCGCGTCCGCCAATATATAGGGGTACTGGCAGCCACTCAGATATATTGGTTTTGTGTGCAAACTCTTTTTTGTTGGTCGGATCGGTATAACGGATAAAATACCACGATGAGTCCACAAAAGTATCCATGGTGTCCGTTTCTCTTTCGGCTGGACCAGTACAATTAGGACATTTTACCTTGGTCCATTTTTCCGCTCGAGCCAATGGCGACTTGCCTCCTTCAACCGGCAAAAAGTCATCCAGTTTGGGAAGTTTAACGGGTAAGTCCTCCTCCGACACCGGTTGATATCCGCACTTTTCACAGTTGACCATGGGAATCGGCGCACCCCAATATCTTTGACGAGACAATACCCAATCCCGAAGACGATAATTAGTTTCTTTCTGTCCAAGATTCTTTTCTTCAAGTAATTTAATAACTTTGTGAGAATCCTCTAGCGGAGCATCACTTATTTCCAAATTAAATTTCTTGGCAAACTCAAGATCCCTTTCATCATGAGCCGGCACAGCCATTATTGCGCCTGTGCCATATCCGCCCAGCACATAGTCGGCAACCCAAACGGGTATTCCTTTGTTATTAGCGGGATTACTGACTTTTATGTCCGTATCAACTCCTGTTTTGTCTTTTGTTTCCTGTCTTTCCAGTTCTCTCTTGGGCAAGCTCTTTGTTACATATTTATTTACCTCGTCGCTCGCCTTCCATCCCGCATCAATCCACTTTTGAGCCAGCTCGGGAGATATCACAACAAATGTTGCTCCATAAATAGTGTCCGGTCTGGTTGTAAAAACCTCTATATCTTCAATTTTTGGACCTAAACTTTTTATCTTAAATTTTATAAGTGACCCTTCTGAACGCCCGATCCAATTAACTTGCGCCGCCTTAATGTCTTCCGGCCAGTCCAAGTCTTTGAGATCATCCGCCAAGGCATCGGCAAAATTGGTAATCTTAAACATCCATTGTGTAAGTTTCCTCTGTTCAACAGGAGTATCACACCGTTCACAGCAACCATTTACGACTTGCTCATTAGCCAGCACGGTTTTGTCTTTCGGACACCAATTTACCGCCGTCTCCCCTCGATAAACCAGCCCTTTTTCATAAAGTTTAAGGAATATCCACTGGGTCCATTTATAATAATCGGGATTACTGGTATCTATGACCTGTGACCAATCAAAGGTCGCCCCAATGCTTTTTAACTGCTTGGTCATGTTCTTGATATTCTGTTCAGTCCAGGCATTAGGAGTGTTGCCGCTTTTTATAGCCGCATTTTCGGCCGGCAAACCAAAAGCGTCAAAGCCAATCGGATACATTACATTATGATCATTCATCCCAAGATAGCGGGCGTAAATATCCGCTATGGAATAGGTAAACCAGTGTCCCATGTGTAAATTGCCGGATGTATATGGAAATTCAGCCAGAAGCATAAAATTCTTCCGGCCGTCAGCGTTATCTTTAATAACATTCAGTTTCTTGGCTTCCCAATATTTCTGCCACTTCTTTTCAATTTTTGAAGGATTATATTTCATATTCCAAAAAGTTCTTTGGGGTTTTGGGTTGTTTGTTTGGCAATTTCTTCTATGCTCACACTTCTTATTTCAGCAATTTTTTCGGCTACAAATTTTAGATAACTTGATTCATTGCGCTGGCCACGGTGCGGAACAGGGGAAAGATAGGGCGCGTCCGTTTCCAAAAACAACTTATCCAAAGGAATATTTTTTACAGTTTCGTGGTATTGATCCGTGAAAGTAATGATTCCGTTAAAACCTAAATAAAAACCCCGTTCTAAAAACTTTTGCGCCATTTTCCAAGTAGAAGTAAAGGAATGAATCACTCCTTTAATTTTATCTGCCCCAAAAAGAGCAGAAGCTCCATCCAACACTTCTAGCATTTCAGTATAAGCTTCTCGGCAATGCATGATCAAGGGCTTGCCAGTTTCGGCCGCCAATTCTAAAAATTTTACTAAGCGCGCTTTTTGAAAAACTAAATTTTCTTCCCCGGTAGTACGGTAAAAATCCAGACCAACTTCACCTATCGCTATCACCTTCGGATCCTGTAACAATTTTCTATATAAATCCAAATCCAACTTCTCTTTTAAATTGTCATTGGGATGCAAACCCGCGCTGGCCCAGATCCCTTCGTGTTGATTAGCCAAGACTACCGCTTTGGCCGACATTTCATAATCCGTCCCCACGCAAATCATTTGTATTCCCGCATCCAAAGCCCGCCGAATCATTTCGTCCCGGTCTTGGTCATATTGCGGAAACTGCGGATGG
>Ga0155300_120_pt1 | contig 23338 bp, 22 predicted proteins | sample RifCSPhighO2_02_FD_106268 | JGI IMG/M metagenome (GOLD analysis project Ga0155300, IMG submission 106268) | Candidatus Yanofskybacteria bacterium RIFCSPHIGHO2_02_FULL_43_15c | reverse complement strand
GCCAGGTAGATAGGTGTTAATCCTCCTGAGCTGGAGATAGCGGGCTAGTTTTTCCAGCCAATCCGCCAGTCCGGTACGATCCAAAAAGTTTTCCCCAACAAACCTGAACCAAGCTAAAAGCCGATTCGCCTGAATGGCTCTTTTCTGATAAGCCCATGGCCATTCCCACTGACGTAAAAACTTTTCCATCCACAGCCTGTTAGCTTTCCAAAAGTTCTCTACCACTGTTCTATTTTTCCAGTAAAGCGGAATGAGATGAGCATAACTTTGAGCGGTATATAAACTTTCAAAAGGAATTTTAAGAGAGTCGACGGCGATATAGTGATTCAAACAAATTTTATCCGGCGCCATTTTGTCTTTGTTTTTTCTTCTTACCCCTAAAAGGCTCATGGCCAGCGAAATTAAGACGCGAGCCAGCCAAATCCGCCCCTTCTTGGCCACCACCAAAACATCAAGGTCGCTATTTTTGTCGGTATGTCCTAAAGCCAAAGAACCGCTGGCAAAAACGGCCTCAATAAAAGGAATGGCCTGCACCCAAAAGAGATAACGCCGCGTTTTTTTCCACTTCAATTCCGCAATTTTATTTTTTTCAATCCTCTCGTGATAAAGATTTTGCCGACCAGGTAAAAAGTAAAAGCCGTTTTTTTCTCCCAGCTTTCCGTTTTGCACCAAAATATCTAAATAATCAACCACCTCCGCAAGGCTTTCTGCAGAATTAGATCTTACCTGTGGATAACTTTCATACAAGGTTCGACCTTGTATGTGGATAACTTTAGAGATTCTTCCCGGGTTTATAAGAAAATGATAAATTTCCAAGGAGGTCAGGGGAAAATTAAAAACATCGCAATAAATGACAGTCGCTAAAATAGATTTGGATAAAGAATCCATATAGAGAAAATACTAGCAAAATAAAAAAACAGCCGAAAGGCTGTAACCGCTAATCAGGAAGTCCAAAAGTAAAAACTTTTGGACCGGCAGCAATAGTGACATATTGCCGACCATTGGCAACGTAGGTAATAGGAGAAGCAAAAACAAGCTGGCCAAGGTCATATTCCCAAAGTAATCTTCCATTCAAAGCATCCAGGACCATAAAATGCCGGTCGTCTCTGCCGGAAAAAACCAATCCGCCGGCCATAGAAAGTATTCCGGCATAAATATGATTTGGTCCCGGCATTTCGTACTCCCAACGAACCGAGCCGCTATGAGAATCAATCGCCCTGAGATAACGCCGACCAGCTTCCATGTCACAGCTTTCCAAAACATTTACATAAAAAAGATCGGAAACCGGATTATATGAAGAGGGCATCCAGTTAGTTGCTCCAGTCAGCCCGGGACAAGTTTGTTCGCCAGTCACCCAACCTTGATTTAATTGATAATCAAATATCGGTCGGCCTTTGGTACTGAAACCGTCCGCCCAATTTAACTTTTCCACAAAAGGCCTGCCCAGCAGAAATTGCCCGGTTTTTCGGTCTAAGACATAGAAAAAACCATTTCGATTGGCCTGCAGCAATAGTTTTCTTGGTTTTCCTTGCCAGACCAAATCCACTAAGACCAGCGGTTCATTGGCATCCCAACCGTGAATATCGTGGGGGGTAAATTGAAAGTACCATTTTAAATCGCCGTTTTCTGGATTAAGAGCCAAAACAGAATCTGAATAAAGATTGTCTCCCGGTCTGCTTCGACCATCAAAATCCGGCCAAGGATTACCGGTCGCCCAGTAAAGCAAGTTGAGTTCGGGATCGTAACTGCCGGTCGTCCAAGTGGCCGCTCCACCTTTTAAGTCTCCTTTTTCCGGAATAATCCAAAACCGCCACAACTCTTTGCCGTCCCTTTCCCTTAAAGCTGCCAGAAATCCCCGCACCCCGTCGCTTCCTCCCGATACTCCTACAATAAGGCGATCTTTTAGAGCTAACGGGGCTACCGTGCAATGATAAGGACTTTTATCATCAACAAACTTCTGCCGCCAACGCAATTGGCCGGTTTTTCGATCAAGAGCCGTCAAGGTGCAGTCCAGAGTGATAAAAAATACCTTATCTCCCAAAAGGGCTGCTCCACGGTTCATCCATTGCCGGGGATATTGTTCCGCCCGCCAAAACCACAGGCGTTTTCCACTGCCAGCATCCAGAGCCTCGATTTCGTAAGCATTAGTAATATACATAACCCCATCATAGACCAAAGGAGTCGCCCGCAAGTTGCTTTCTTCTTTTTCCACTTGATAAGTCCACCGTAATTGTAAATCGGCGATATTTCCTTGATTTATATTGGAAAGCGGACTAAAACGCCGTGAAGCATAATCCCCTCCATAAGTCAGCCAATCCGCTCCCGGACTTTTTAAAATCTGTTCAAAATTAACCGGTTGATTGGCAGTGGCAGAAATTTCTGAAAACACGCCAAGACGAAATGAAGAAATGACTAAGATTATTCCATAACCCAAAAAAATAAGTCTTCCTAACATTGTTTATTCCTTTTTATTTTGTTTAAGAACCGTGACTTTTTATACTACAAGTTTAAAATAATAGCAACAAAAAACTCCTGAAGCGGAGTTCCTAGGAGTTGCATTTAGTACGGCACTTACACTTATCTTTGAAGCAATAATTGCAACAGGCACGGTCTTCTTGCGGGACACCGTTTACACATTCCCGTTTACAGTTACAATTTTTCTCTTTACCGAAATTATAGCAAAATTTCTCCCCTTTACAAGCGCCGTGCGTAGAGGGTGGAGTTTGGGGAGGTTCCTGCTGTTGTTGAGGAAGATCAAGAGACCAAAGGAACGAAGAAAAAGTGAAAAGACACACAATAAGAAAAACAAGGGCCAGATTCTTTTTTGCTTTCATAACCCCTCTTAATTTGTTAAAACAACTCTGTTTCTAGAATACAAGACAGAAAGAACGGTGTCAAATGGCCAAGATTATGATCAGAAAGAACAAAAGAACGGCCGGGAAAGACAAAACTTCCCACCACACCTCGCGGCCTTTATCAGAATAGATCAAACGAGGCAAAGTAGAACGACTGGCATTGACCGCGCTGCGCATAAAACTCTCCAACTTAGTCTGTCGGTCTTCCGCGTTAAAAACAAAAGTTTCGCCGCCGGTCGCTTGAGAAACTTTTTCCAGCGTTTTCATTTGCAGCTTGGTTTTGACAGTAACTTTTTGCGACGGACTTTGGGGATCGTCCGGATCATAAGCACGAATGGTCACGGTGCCGCCCTTTTCCGTCCCCACTCCTATCCCATATATTTTTATTTTCTTCTGAGCCAAACGGCGCAGGCTTTCATTGAGACGGCCTTCGCTTTCATCATTCCCGTCGCTGAAAAGAAAAGCGATGCGGTTGTTAGCATAGGTTTTAAGATTTAGAACCGCCTGGTTGCTTTTTGTAAAGTCATCCTGTGTATCAATGCTTCTGACGGCGTAGTCTAATAAATAAGCAAAATCAGTATTGAGTTGAGACTCTTCCTGATAAACTTCCGGATGCCCGATTTCCGAAATTTTGACCCTAAAGTCTTCAAAATCTTTAGATAATGGCATCCGCCAACGGGCCAGGCCGCCAAAAACGAAAACGGCCGCCCGATCACCCGGCCACAAGATACCCTTGTCCACCAAATTCAAAGCGGCACTTTTGGCCAGCTCTTGGCGAGATGGTCTTAGGTCTCGGGTCGCCATGGAAAAAGAGTTATCAATAAAAACCAAGACATCAATACTTCCGCTTTGACTAATAACATGGCCGCTGCTAATTAGCGGGCCGGCTAAAGCTACTACCACCGACACCGCTAACAATAGGACTAACAACCAGGCCCAGTCCGGCCCAAACAGACGGTAGCAGGAATTTTTCGAACGGCGGGGGCGTTTAAACCATTTTAAAAAAATCACCACGACCAAAAAGACGGCCATCAACCCAACCAACTTTAAAAGTTCAAAATAAGCCGGAGTCAGAAAACGCCAATCAGACATAAATCACCCCGGTCTTTTGGTTCCTTGTTGGGGATTGCCTTCGCCGGGCGGACCTTTAATTTCAAGATCTTGAGAACCGTCTCCTTCGCCTTTTCCTTTATCCTTGCCCTTTCCCTCATTTTTTCTGCCACCCGTTCCAAGTTTAACCTTGACCGGATCAGCTTTGGGCTGCAAAGCCGCCATCAGTTTTCCGGCATCAGTCGTCATATCGTAGTTCCAACTGGCCGCCAAGTGCTCCCCTTTGGTAATCTTTACCGCTTCTTCGTAATCATCTTTGGTGGAAGCAGCCATTTCAACAGCTTTGAGCAGCTCTTTTAGCCGAGTAGTGGGATCTTTTTGCACAGATTGGGCAAAAACTCCTTGGGCCAGACGGTATTTGGAATTGGCCCGCAAATAATAGCCCCAAAACGTATTTTCATTTTTCAAATCTTCAATCACCTTTTCATGACGGTTGGTTAAATAATCGTAAGCAGTTGCGTGATGAACCGCCTCTTTAAAAAGATAGCGGTCGGCCAGCCAGCTTAAACCGAATGGCCTAAGCTTATTATTCAGTTGATAGAAATACTTCAAGTTTTCCAAGTCCTCCCTGGCCGCCAGCTGGTCTTTCCGACCTATATCGCCGCTAAAAGCATCAAGATTTTCGTAATAATCGCCAACTAAATACAAAATTCGGCTGACTCCCGCTGAAAAAACCAGAATAGCCATAGTCAACAAAACTCGGCCAAGAGTAAACCTTCGATACATAAAACCTCTTTAAATTTAAAAAGTACTTTTGCCCCTACCTTATAATTAAACAAAAAAAATGTCGAGGGGGGGGCTCGACATTTAAACCATCTGATGAAACTTCCAAAAAATTAATCTGGTCAATAAACCTAAAACCAGAAAAAGCAAGGAGGCAGTTAGAGGCAAGCGGTAGATGTGTTGTTCAAAAATATTAGTTTTGACGGAAGCATTAGCTGTAGCATTTAAACCGTATAGCTGGTCCAACTTCTCGCGAATCTGATCAAGAGAGTCCCAGTCGGTGGCCAAAAAGGATTGGCCACCGTATCTTTTGATCTGCCGCAACAGACTATCAACTACTTTTATCTGAGTAGAGTTGGGGCCGTGCAATAATATTTCCGCCTCCCGATCGGGATCAAGAAAAACCAAATAGGGTACGATACTTCTTTTTTTTAGCTCTTTAAGCTGCGGCTCAGGATCTGTTTCCGAAGCGCCATCTGTAAGAATAATGACGGACCTTCGTCTTAAGTTAGGATTTTTTTTAATGGCTTCGCTGATTTTTTTATCCCCTTTGTCGTCAAAGGTCTTTACCACGGCTTGTAAACCCATTTCCAGATCGGTACCGCCCTCAAAGGGAACGGGAATATAGTCGTCATGGGGCTTAAGGATAAATTTGCCCGGCCACATCTTGGGAGCGTCCTCATCGGTATAAACCAACGGCCCGATGGCAGCACTGAACAGTAAACTCTCCTGGTCAGTGGTGAAGTCGGCGATGAGATACGGCTTCCAAGCAAAAACTAAATAAAAGGAGCGGTCCTTTTTGTTTTGGCGGGAAGCCATTAGCTTTAAAAGAAACTCCTGCATAATTTCGGCCCGGGCAAAATTGGTGCCTTTATACCGCCAACCTGTCGAAGTGGAAGTATCCTTCAAATAAGCTATCTCCTGAAATTGTTCGATTTTAGTCTCTAAGACATGCACCGTGTAGGGATCCGCCATCGCTATAAATACCCAACCCGTTCCCCCAAGCAGAAAAACCACGGAAATCGAACTTAGAATTTTATAACCAAGTCCCGGTTTGTTGCCTCCCGGTTTATTGCCCTGATCAATAGAAAAACCGGAGTGTTCATAATAGCCCGCTCGCTGCCCGCCATACCAGCACCAGCCAATTTTTAATAAAAAGGCCACCACCAGCATGGTCACGGCCAACCAAACAAAATGGCCCTCCTTAAAATGAACTGCGGGCCAATCGACCGTGAGAAGACTGCCAAGATCGTTTTTAATCAACTCCCATCCAAAAAAGTTCATCGCCGCCGCCGCCAGAGTTTAAACTTCAATCTTTCCCGCCACATTTCCCACTGCCACCAAGAATCGGCCCGCTGGAGATCCTGACAAGCCAGCAGAGTGTCTCTCAAATCGGCCGACAGATTTTGGGCAGGTTTTTTACCAAAAAGCACGCCGTCATGATAAACCAGCTGTGAAGCGAGGGTGGCCAGCGATTTTTGTCTCTTTTCGTAAGGAGCTATGCCCATAATTTTCAACTCTATTTCCGCCGGAGTATCGGAATCAAGAATGGCCAGGTCATAAGTCCGTAATAGATTCTTCAAGCCATTGGCCAGTTTGGCTCTTTCTTCATGGTCAATAACAGCACCTAGGTCGGAGTCAATCGAAACTAGACCGCCAAGAACAAGTTTTTTTTCTTGAAGCTGATCAATAAGTTGCCCCAAAACTTCTTCGGGAACAAGCTGCCGTTCCGTTATCAAAGTATCTGCAGACTCTTCTGCGGTTCTTAAGGTCCGAACGTCCGTTTTTTGCTTCAGCACCGGCCAATACCAAATTAAAGCAATCCCCAATACCGTCAGCACCATCCAGCCGATCGATAGCCCTTTCCAAATTTTTTCCTGCTTTTGGAAAGAACCAAAATCTATCACATCCATAATATCGTCGGCTTTTTCGGTGAGAACACTGCCATAACGAATGACCATCTCTGGGGATTTGATCTCACGGACGATTTGCCCTTCAAGCAAACGCCCCGGCTCTTCTTTGATATACCGAAAAACTTGTTCAGGGATAGTAATTTCCCCCTTCTTTTCACCGATATGGCGAAGGTAGTAAACCAGATCTTCGTAATTTTCGTTTTTGTAGCGGCGTTTGTTTAGACGAATAAGCCGCGCTCCTTTTTCTTGATCGATGGCTAAACCAAAAGACATATTAGCCGGTTCCGCTTCCTCGAAACGGACCAGGTAACCATCAAGATAGCCGACCGTATAAGTCAGCCGAATCATTTGATAATTAGTAAAAACCGTTACCTCTGACTGCGCTGAAATGACAACCACGGGAAACTCGTCCTGGGCTGAAAGATTATTGGGCAGACAAGCCAAAAAAACAGACAGCAAAGCCAAAGAAAAAACTTTTCTCATTGCAATTTCCCTTGATTTAAAGGTTCTATAATTGGCTAAAGAGTAAAGAAAATAAAAGATATTGTCAAAAGTTATCGAGCATAGCGAATATTCGCTATGCTCTAAGCAAACTAACTAATGATAAACTTTCCTGCTAAAAAACCCGGTAGTTACCGGGTTGCTCGTCTTTCGGATAAAAATTGGCTGAGCTGATTAAAATGATCGCCAAAACTTAGAACGGTTGAATCCACTCCGGCTTTGGCCAGCCTTTGGCGTAAAATTTCTCGCTTCTCCGTAAAATCCTGCCTGATTTGTTCGGCTCGACTAGCTTTGACTTTTTCTATTTGGCCCGTCTCCACATTTTTAACTTTCACTACCCCCGAACCGGATCGCCAAGCAAACTCCAGAGGATCGTCTAAAAAGATGGCCAGCACATTCCAATGGTGAAGGGCTGAAAGCGTTTCCACCATTTTAAAATCGATCTCTAACTCGCCATTAATTTCACTGTTGAAGTCGGAAAGAATGACGATGGAACACTGCCGCCGCAAAGCACTTAAAAGCATCTCCAGTGCGGAGTTCAGTCCGCTTTTTTTTGTAGCCGCCCGTTCTTTTTCTTTTTCAAACTTTTCGGATTGTTCCAGAAGCAGTTTGGCCGCAAACAAAATCTGTCCTTGGCCCAGCCGGGGCCTTAAATAAAATTCGACCCCCCCGGAAACAGCCACTACTCCGACCGGATCATGAAAGTAATTAGCCGTAAAACCCAAGCCACCCAGCAAATGCAGCAATAATCTAAACCGGCTGACCGACCGATCAATCTCCACAAAAATCGACGAGGAAACGTCGGCCATAATTATCACTGGCGCATTTCTGGTTTCAATCCGGTCAATTTTATAAATTTCTTTCGGCCAGGTACGGAGGCTTAAGTTCCAGTCCACATTAGATAAAGGCTCCCCCGGCCGCCACCGATTGGTAGTGTGGATCTCGAAACCGGCACCTTTGAAACGACTGGGGTGTTCGGCAATCTGAAAGTTTGTAACCTTGCCCCGAAAAATTTCCTGCTTCACCTCCTCCAGTTCGCCAAAAACATTTTCTACTTCCATTCCGGTTGTCCCGTCATTTTTAAAATTTTTTCAAACACTTCTTCTTTGGTGGTTTTAAATTCTTTGCCCGGCTTTAAAACCAAGCGGTGCATGAGCACGCTTTTGGCGACCGCTTTAATATGCTCCGGTTTAACCACCATGCTGCCGGCAAAAAAAGCATGTGTTCTCGCCACCGCCTCCAGATGCAAGTTCGCTCTGGGACTGTCACCAACCCTGACATAGGCAGATAAATGTTGACCGATTTCGGAATTGGGCTCGTTAATTTTTGGATCCGGGTCGGTATTACGAATCAAAAGAGTCCGATAATGATAGGCCGCTTCAGAAAATTCAACGTGATGGAAAATCCAGTCCGCGCAAGCCAGAATTTCTTTCAAATCGGCCACTTCCTTAATTGATTTCCCGACAATTTGGTCCGCCCTGATCCGCTTTTCGTCCTCAAATGATGGTCGCAGTATCGAAACGGTAAAAGTAGCCCGGTCTAAAACACCCATCGGGGTGGGATAAGTACCCTCTTCTTCGCCAAAGATATTTTCCGTCATGAGAACCATAAAAAAGAGCGGCGACTTAAAATCACCATACTCTCCGGAAATTGGAAAAAGAGGCAAGGTTCCCACTACTTGCTCGTCGTCATCAATATATTCAGTTCTGGGAGAAACGGATCTTTCTTCCATAGCCTCCAAGACAGCCGACATCGTCTTGGGTTGGGCGCGGTTAGCCTCGTCCAGCAAAACAATGTTGGCAAAAAGAGGGCCGGGTTTGAATTGGACCCTTCTCTCTCCTTTTCTATTTTTCACCAAAACCTGCCCGCCCAAAAGATCGTAAGGCATCATATCCGGCGTACAAGAAATACGGCTAAATTTACCCTTAATAGCCGCGGCCGCCGACTGGCACAAATCTGTTTTGCCGATACCCGTTCCTCCTTTTAGTAAAATATGAGGCTGTCCAAGCACAAATGTTTTACTGATCTTGTCGGTGTATTTAACAAGCTGAAAAAAGCCCTCCGTAATCAGTCCGGCTGGCCCGCCAAGGCCCATTAGACCGGTAGTTGCTTCGGCTTCAATCCGTTTTTTGAGATCTTTGATCTGTTCCGGATCAATCTTGATTTGCATACTTCGTCCTTTTAATTTTAAAGGTCTTTAAATTACAAAAATCGTAGTTTAAACAACGAGAAAGGTCAATCCCGAACGAAGTTGCAAAACCGCAATATAAAACCAACTAGGAATTTCAAACCCGCTAGGGCAACTTCGTACGGGATCAACAACAAAAACCGAGCCAAGCTCGGTTATCTAACTTGCGAAACTTTGGAAAGAAGTTTTTTGACCTCTTCCACCGGCACCAAATTTAAACTGTTCCAGGGATAATAAGTCAGACCTCTTTGATCAATTTCAACATAGCCCTGGTCCTCTACTGCGTTTACTCCCACCAATTCACCGCGTTCGTTAAGGGTCGGCCCTCCGCTTAATCCGGCAAAGCCTCTCGTAGCCGAAAGACGGTGTTCTTCTTTCGTCTCCACTCTAACATATAGATTACTCACTTCCGCCAGAACTTCTGACCCTCCTTGGATGCTGCTATTTTTAATCTCTCTCGCCAGTTTAACCACCTCGCCTTCCAGCTCATCAAAAACAAACTCATCTCCTCCGCCAATCATCCCATAATATTTTCCCAAAATCGGCACCACCTTTTGGCCGGTTTGAAATTGGAGCGGATGAATATGAATTCCTTGGACAAAAACTTTTTCTCTCAAGCGGACTTCGCCGGCCAAAGAAAAAGGTTCGGGAAAACTTTCAGAGTTGAAATCTCCTTCAATTTTGATTATTACCAAGTCGGTTATTTCCGGAACGGTAATTAAAAAACCTCCATAAATCCGCCCGTTAAAAAATATCTTGCAGTCTCTATCGCTTTCGTTGCCTACAAAATGTTTGGCCGAAGCAAATAGCCCGCGCGGTTTGTCTATTAAAAAAGCCGAAGCCCAAATATGCGGTGCTCCATTCCTTTCCCTGGCAAATAAGGCTACCGGACCCTTAAAGTCTTGGGGATAAATGCCGCTTTTTTGATAAACAGTACGGGTATCAACATTGGGACCACAACTCAATAAGAGTAAAAATAAAAGCACAGCAAAAATTGGCCACTTCATTTAGACCTCCTGTTGTTAAGATACTTTAAACTTGTCTTTCCTAAAAAGTAGATTAGACCGCTCTATTGGTAAAGTCAAAACAAAGCCCCTCCTAAAAGGGGCTGCATCACTTTACGTTTTTGGTCTTTTTCTTTCGCGCCCAAAGAGCTTTCATCGTTTTAGATAGTGCTTTTTTCTGAGCATCAGACATCCGGCGCTTTTTCTTAAGTCTTTTCCGAATATTGTCTTTCGTACTCGATTCTGAAATCTTGTCTCCTTTCTTGCTTTTATCTTTCTCGGCCTCTTCAATCTTGTGGATCTCATTGGTGATTTCAACTAGCTCGGTATTAACGCGGATATATTCTATTTCCAGCCCCTTTAGGGCCAGCTGTAAAATTCTTTTCTCTGACATTTTTTCCACAAAACTCCTCCAAAAAGTGTAGTGAACCAAAAGAACTGGAACTAATATTCTAAAAATATATTAAGAACAGATGAAAAAATGAGCGGGGATTTCTCTCCCCGCTTGGCCAGTCCCGCATTTGACAAACATATTAAGCACAACGTAATATGGGTGATATGTCAAGTTTGTTTGGCCATAAAAAAATTCCTTCTTCACCTGGGATTTATTTTTTCTCCGCCGGAGGCGGAAAAGAAACCTTAAGGAGGGTGCTTTATATCGGCAAAGCGGCTAATCTGAAAAAACGGCTTAATTCCTACAAAAAAGCGGCCGATCTTCGGATTCAAAAAATGTTGGAAACAGCATCAAAGTTAGATTGGCAAGAAACCGGCTCTGAAATTGAAGCGCTGATTTTAGAATCCCAGCTAATCAAAAAACATCGCCCGCTCTTTAACATCATGCTACGCGACGATAAGCAATATTTTTATGTCGGAATTACCCATTCGACAGGCTCAAAGCAGGCCAAAGAAGAATTTCCCCGAATTTTTTTGACCCACCAACCACGAATAGAGACAAGCAACAAGAGACAGGGGGCGAGTAAAGAAAAAAAAGAAACTTGGTCGCTTGGTAGTTTGTCTCTTGTCTCTGAATACATGGGACCGTTTACGGAAGGAGCTTCAATTAAAACTACTTTAAAGTTACTCCGCAAAATCTTCCCTTATTGCACCTGCAAACAGAAGCACAATCGTTATTGTCTCAATTATCATATTGGAAACTGCTTGGGCTTTTGCTGCCTAAACGAAAAAGGAATCAGGGATTACGAATTAGGAATTATGGAAGAGCAAAGAAAAGAGTATGGAAAAAATATCAAAGCAGTAAAAGATATTTTAAACGGAAAGCGAATCCCCGTACTCAACCATCTTCAAAAAGAGATTGGGCAGCTCGGCGAAAATCAGGAGTTTGAAAAAGCAATTGTTTTAAGAGACAAAATCGCCAAACTGGAAAAAGTTTTTGCCAATGCCAAAGTAATCAAGCAGATGAATTATGAACCAGGAATTATGAATCAAACTTTGAAAGAATTGGCCAAAGTCCTTCAACTCAAAAAAATTCCCGAGCGCATCGAGGGTTACGATGTTTCCAATATCCAAGGTCGGTTCGCCACCGGTTCAATGGTGGTTTTTACTCCTTCGACCCTTCGAGATGCCTCAGGGCAGGCAAGCTCAGGACAGGCAACTTACCACCCCGACAAAAACGAATACCGAAAATTCAAAATTAGAACCGTATCGCCGGATCAGGGTGGCGATGTGGCCATGCTCAAAGAAATGCTGACTCGCCGTTTTAACCATCCCGAATGGCAGTTTCCTGATCTGATTCTGATTGATGGCGGAAAAGGGCAGTTAAATACTGCGCTTTCAGTAATTCCCAAAAATATCTCCGTCATTGCTTTGACCAAAGACAAAAAACATCGAGGACATCATGTTTTTTCAAACACTAAAAAAACGGCCACACCGCTTTTCGACTGGCCCCTCCCCGTCAAAAACCTAATCCTCTTTATCGATTCCGAAGCCCACCGCTTCGCCATCTCGTATTATCGGAAACTTCACCGAAAAACTATTTGATGGTAAAATGATAGTAATGTTAGGAAAATTTTTAAATAGAGAAACAACTGTCTTGGCAGTAATAAGTTTGGCTATCGGCCTGGTCGGCTTTTTTTCATCCTACAACACGTCCTCTACTGCCCGAATTTCTTACCGACAAACTCCTGAAATGGGCGATTTTATTGTTGTATCTTTTCCGATGGCCACCTCAAAAGAACGGGCCCTTAAATCTTTTTCCATCTCGCCAGCCACTGTCGGAGAACTGCAATGGTTGGAGGGAAAACATGAGCTTATATTTATTCCTTCGGAAGGTTTAAATCCTCACACATCTTATACCATAAAAATTAAGCCGCCTTCTCTTTTCGCCCAACTAACTTCCGTCGCCGATCAAAAAACTTTCCAACCGAAAAATCTTCCCGTCAAATTCAGCGTCCGTCTCCCGGACAACCAAACAATTTACTACATCACCGAAGCCGGCCTCAAGAGACCGGTCACAATGGAAGTATTTAATTCTTATGAAAGCAATAGAGAAGAAGACATTCAGACCGTCGACAAATCAACGCTCGACCTCTATCCTGATAATTTACTCATTCACCCGGGCAATGGCTCTCCGGTTTATAAATTGGAAAACGGGGTTAAAAGACATGTGCAAAATGTCGAAACTTTTAATGCTCTGGGTTTTGACTGGAACTCCATCGCTTTAGTTAATCAGTTTGAACTAGATTCTTATCCGGAAGGAGAACCGCTTACTATAGGCATATTACCGTCAGTCGAGACCGCCGCCAATCAAAACGCAACGAAGGGGAAATTAATCGACGTTGATCTGACAGCCATGAAGTTGGCCATGTGGGAAGACGGAAAAATAGTGGAAGAAGTGCCGGTAGCCGGACAAGGAAATCCGAAGACTTCTCCCACTCGCAAGGGCTTTTTCACCATTCTCTCCAAAGAAGAAAATCATCTTTCGTCCATTTCCCGCGTCTGGATGCCGTGGAGCATGCGCTACTCCGGCGGTTATTTTATCCACGGATGGCCTTACTGGCCAAACGGCTCCAAGCTCACCTCTAAATTTTCCGGCGGCTGTGTGCGGTTATTCGACAACGATGTGGAAAAGGTCTATCAGTTTGCGGAAATCGGCACATCGGTAATAGTCAGATAAACCAAAAAAACAGATTGACTGCGAGACTCCTTTTTGGTAATATAGGAAAAGCCTATGTTAGCTTTTATTATCAGGCTTTTTTCTAATTCCGTGGCCCTGGGAATAGCCCACTGGTTTGTGCCAGGATTTGTGATTAACGACGGATTAAAGGGATTTGTAATTGCCGGAGCAGTGCTTGGTTTGTTAAACCTCATTGCCAAGCCGATTTTAAAATTTATCTCCACCCCGATTATTATCCTTACTCTCGGCATCTTCAGTCTGATTATTAACGCTTTCTTGCTCTGGCTGGTTTCTTATCTGCTAAACTTTGTAAACATCCAAACCATTTCGGCCTTAATCTGGGCCACTATCATTGTTACTTTTGCTAATGTAATTTTAACCTCGCTTTCGAAAGCATTTCGAACTAACGAGACTTAATCTATAAATAATCCATGGAGCGTATCCTTACTATAGTTCAGGTTTTAATTTCTATTTTTTTGGTAGCCGGTATTTTACTTCAACAAAAAGGAAGCGGCCTGGGTTCGGCTTTCGGCGGGGAGGGCGGCAATATTTACAGCACCCGCCGGGGAGCCGAAAAAGTTCTGTTTTATTCGACCATCGTTTTATCTCTGGCTTTCTTGGCAATTTCTCTGATACGTATCAGATTGTAAATACAATCACAAAGCAAAATTACCTATTTATTAGCACAAACTACGACAACCAAATCGACGAGTTTTATGCCAATTCGGCGAATAATAGAAAAGGAGGAGCGCCGAAACAGACCGGCCACTTTTTTGAGTGGTTCAAAAGCTTTTTCCCCACCCGCCAACAGTTCCGTTTCCTTCCTCAAATCATTTCTAAAAAAGAACGTTGGATTTTATTGGCGCTAGCCGGTATTATTTTAACTACTTTAATTTCGCTTCCTTTCGGCATTGCCCGCCACGCTACCATCGCCGCTCCTGACTTTGGCGGAAGTTACACGGAAGGATTGATTGGCACCCCTCAATTTATTAATCCCCTTTTGGTCCAAGCCAATGACGCTGACCGGGATCTCTCTAAAATCTTTTATCCCGGACTATTAAAATATGACTCCAGGGGCAATCTCCTTTCCGACTTGGCTGAATCTTACCAAATTTCCGATAACGGCCTGGAATACACTTTTACCTTGAAGAAAAATATTAAATGGCACAACGGCCAGCCTCTCACCACCGATGACGTTATTTTCACTATCAAAATTTTGCAAAACCACGACTACGGGAGTATCCAAAGAATCAACTGGCAAGGAATCGAAGTCGAAAAAGTCAACGACCTGGTGGTGAAACTAAAACTAAAAAACAAATATGCTCAATTCATCAACAACGCCACCACCGGCATCCTTCCCAAACACCTTTGGGACAAAGTTAAACCCGGTATTTTCGCCTTATCGGAACTAAATCTTAATCCCATCGGCTCCGGACCATACAAACTTAAAAAAATCGGCCAAGACGCTCAAGGCATCGTGCGCAGTTATGAGTTGGCGGCTTTTGAAGATTTTTATGATGGCAAACCGTTCATTAAAAATATCACCTTCCGCTTCTACGATTCGGAAGACCAGCTAATTTCGGCTTATAACGACAGTAAAGTGCAAGGACTGGGTTATATCTCTCCGGAAAAAATTAAAAACATTAAATTTGCCCAAAGGATCGAAGTTAAACCAATCAAGCTGCCCCGCTTTTTTGCCGCTTTCTTTAATCAAAATCAAACCAAATTATTGGCTGATAAAAATATCCGCCTGGCCTTAAACTACGCAACCGACAAAAAAGAACTGGTTGAAAATATTCTGAAAAACAACGGGCTGGCCACTAATTCGCCTCTCCTTAAAGAATTTACGGAGAACAATGTCTCGCAGAAATATAATTATGACAAAGAATTTGCCAAACAAATTCTGGAAAACAGCAGCTGGAAAGATACGGACGACAACGGTATTCGAGAGAAAGATAAACAAGATCTCGCCCTTACTATTACCACCGTGCCAGAACTGGCCAAAACAGCTGAAATCCTCAAAAAACAATGGGGGGGAGTCGGCTTTAAGATCGAAATCAAAATGGAAACTTTCGCGGAAATTCAATCCACCATTAAAAATCGGGAATATGAAATTCTTCTTTTTGGAGAAGTACAGGGCCTCAACTTTGATCCGTTTAGTTTTTGGCACTCTTCCCAAAAGAAAGATCCCGGTTTAAATTTGGCTTTATACGACAACAAAAGCGCGGATAAAATTCTGGAAGAAGGACGGCAGATTCTTGATCCGGCCGAACGTCAGAAAAAGGATAACGATTTTGAAAGAATTTTGCTCGAGGACGCTCCGGCTGTTTTCCTCTACTCTCCTTACTACTTATACCTGCCAGCCAGCAAAATAAAAGGTGATGACTTGTCTATTTTATCCCTTCCTTCCGACCGCTTTGACAACTTGGCTCAATGGTATATTGAAACTAAACGAGTCAAAAAGACCGATTAATTTAGTGCATTTAGTTGACTTACCGCTCTGGATTTGCTATACTGTAATTTACTTATATTAACGCTTCTCTCTTAAATATAACCGTTTTCGGTCTTTGTTCTCTTTGAATTTTAACTGCCCAGGTGGTGAAACTGGCAGACACGCAGCGTTCAGGGCGCTGTGAGAGCAATCTCGTGAGAGTTCAAATCTCTCCCTGGGCACCAAAACTAACTATGATAGAAATAGAAAAAACAGCTTCTACGGCAAAAAAACAAAGAAAAAGTTCTTGGAACAGAAGGCCTCCGGGACCAAAAAGAAATATGCGAAGGGCCCCATCCGGCTTTTCTAAAGCCGCTGACAGTGAGGGCTCCGCTACTTCTCCTTCCACCGATGACACTCTTAAAATTGTCGCTCTCGGAGGATTGGGTGAAATCGGCAAAAACATGTCTTTCTTGGAATACAAAGACGACATCATTGTCATCGATACCGGTTTTAAATTCCCGGATGAAGACTTTTTGGGAGTGGACTATATCATTCCCAACACCGAATATCTCGAAAAGAACCGCGACAAAATCCGCGGAGTTTTATTTACCCATGGCCACATGGACCACATCGGCGGCTGGCCCTATTTGCAGGAAAAACTGGGCAATCCCGATGCCTACGGAGCGGCCCTCACCCGAGGTCTAATTCTCAAAAGACACGAGGAATTTCCCCATCTTCCCAAAGTAAAATTCAACTTAGTTAAAGCAGGCGATGTCGTAAAATTGGGAGACTATTTTGAAGTGGAATTTTTCCATGTCAATCACAATATCCCCGACGACATGGCCTTGTTTATCAAAACTCCGGTCGGCAATATCATCCACACCGCTGACTTTAAATTCGACCACTCGCCGACCAGCGGCAAACCGATCGACCTCGACCATTTGCGGGCTTTAGGAGACAAAGGGGTAACTCTTTTGATGTCCGACTCCACCGGAGCGGAAAGGGAAGGTCACTCCATTTCTGAAAAAACTATCATGGAAAATCTTGACTTGATTTTCCAGGAATCAAAACAAATGATCGTCTGTGGAACTTTTTCCTCTTTAATCGACCGTATCCAACAGATTATTTTACTTTCAGAAAAATACGGCCGCAAAGTGACTTTTGAAGGATTTAGCATGAAGTCAAATGTGGAGATTTCCAAAGAACTTGGCTACATTAAAATGCAAAAAGGCACCCAGATTACCAAGGACCAGGTCAATAATTATCCCCGTTCGCAAATTACGGTAGTGGCCGCCGGCGCCCAGGGTGAAAGCAACGCCGCTTTGATGCGTATCGCCAATATGGAACACCGTTTTATCCGCTTACAGAAAAAAGACACGGTTATCTTTTCTTCTTCCGCCATTCCCGGCAATGAGCGCTCCGTGCAAAATCTGAAAGACATGTTTTACCGCACCGGAGTAAAAGTTTACCATTACCAGATGATGGACATTCACGCTGGAGGCCATGCCCAGAAAGAAGACTTGGGGCACATGATCGAATTAATGCGCCCAAAATTCCTCATGCCGATTCACGGCCAATACTCCATGATGGTCAGTCACGGCGAATTGGGTCAAACCAAAGGGCTGACTGAAAACGATGTCATCATTGCCGACAATGGGTCGGTAATTCACCTAGCCAACCCCGAACTTAGAAACCCCGTTTCTAAGCAAGCAAAGTGGTGGTTCGACAAGAAAACTATCCCTACCAACCCTGTTTTGGTGGATGGCTTAGGCATTGGCGACGTAGGCAATGTGGTTCTGCGCGACCGCCAAGTATTGGCGGAAGATGGCTTCGTGGTGGTTATTGTCGTCATCGACAGCAAAACCGGCCGCGTTACCACCAGCCCCGATATTATTTCCCGCGGCTTTATTTACCTCAAAGACAACAAGGAATTAGTGGCTCAAGTCCGCAAAAAGGCTCGCTTTATAGTAGAAAAAGGCACCATGGGCCAGATCAACACTACTTACATCAAAGACAATCTCCGCGACGAAATCGGCAAATTTCTCTTCCAAAAAACCGAAAAGAGACCAATGATTTTGCCAGTTACTATTGAAGTTTAGTATACTAAAAACATGAATAAAATTTTCTCTGGGATGAGGCCGAGCGGGAAATTGCATCTCGGCAACTATTTAGGGGCCATCAAAAACTGGATCGCCTTGCAGGATGATCCTGAAACTGAACAAGCGGTTTATGCCGTAGTAGATTATCACGGCATCACCACTCCTTTTGATCCAAAAACTTACCACCAGCAAGTCGTGGATGTAATTTTAGATTACCTGGCTACCGGTGTTAATCCGGAAAAATCTCTCTTGATGCGCCAATCTAAAGTGCCTGCCCACACCGAACTGACCTGGATTTTTAATACCATCACCCCGGTCAGCTGGCTGGAACGATTGCCGACTTACCGCGAAAAAGTGGAACAAACCGGTGGCAAATATACTCACATGGGGTTGCTTGATTACCCTATCTTAATGGCCGCCGATATTTTAATTTACAAAGCTAACTTCGTACCAGTCGGAGACGACCAACTTCCCCATATCGATTTGGCTAACGAAATAGGCCGAAAATTCAACCATCTTTTCGGAGAGACATTCCAGCCAGTTCGCCCCAATTTAACCGAAGGCGCCAGAATTATGTCTTTACAAGATCCGACTAAGAAAATGTCCAAAACGGGAGACGAGGGAATTGCTTTGAGCGATTCACCAGACACCATTCGCGAAAAAATTAAAAAAGCCACCACCGACTCCGGCAAAGAAATTAAATTTGATGAAGATAAAAAACCCGGCATCTCCAATCTGATAACCATCTACCTGAACCTTCACCCGGAAATGACAACCCTCAAGGAAATAGAAAAAGAATACGAAGGAAAAAGCTACACCGATTTTAAAAATGATCTGACTGAAGTAATTATTGATTTCCTTAAGCCATTCCAAGAAAAACGCCAAGAATTTTCTCAAAACCTAGACCAAGTCGAGCAAATCTTGACAAAATCAGAAGAAAAAGCTAGAAATCTGGCCAATGCCACTCTCACGGAAGTAAAAGAAAAAATGGGTTTATAATAAAGCCCTGATTAACTCTTTGGTCTCCTCCGGCCCCTTTACCTCAAAACACGGCACGCCGGTACGGAGAGCGGCCGAATCATTCCCGCCCGGGAAAAGCGCATCGCCCACAAACAGCATCTCATTGAAATCAACTCCGAGATGCTTTTTTATTTGATTGATTCCATATTCTTTATCAATTCCCTTGCGAGTTATATCAACCGAGGTAAGCCCTCCCACCCTAACTTCCAAATCGGGAAGGTGTTTTTGAAGAATTTCCATCATTTTTAATCTTACAATGTTATATTTTTTATTCCACGCCTCTTTTATTTGCACTGAAGCTTCTTGCCCCAAAGCGGAAAAAGTAACCTGTGTTTCCCTGTCCTCAACCACTTCGCCATAAATTTTCTCCGGGTGAGAGTAATTTAAATCTTTAAAAGTTTTTTCAAAAGCTTCCATGATTCTCTTTTTTTCTTCCTCCGTTAGCTTTTCGGCATAAATTTTTTGCCAGTCACCAGCGACATATCTATAAAAAGTTGCGCCGGAAGTAGGAAACAAAAAGAGATTTTTTAAAAGGTTCGACCTTGGATCTTTAAAAAGGTCAAACCTTGATCTGGTAAGTTTAGCCAAAAGCTGTTTTTTAAATTGCTCATATTTTCCCCCGCTGATAACCGCCAGCATCTTCTTCTCCAATAAGTTTTTGATCAGCCTGGCCATCTCCTCATCCATATCAGATTTGCTCGGAGTAAGCGTGCCGTCCAAGTCAAAAACCACCAGCTTGGCTTTTTTATGTTTTTCTTCTATTTTGTGCCACGGTTTATTTTCGCCCATCAACTTAGTATAGCAATTCTAAAAAAGGCCAAGATTTAGCGGCGGTCCGTCACGCTCTTCTTGAGACCGCCAAGCCGTGACTGGCACGAACAACGAAAGGGCCGGACTTATGATTTACATTGCCGAGACCCTTGCGGGAACTCGCCACAAATACATTCCGGTAAGGGGTTCCATTCACATTGTATAAAACCGCCAGCACTCCAGTCAAGCCAAACTGGCAAGTTTCTACTTAAAAGAAAACTTCTCCTGAAGACTTTTGAAGAAATAATTTTTTTCTAATTCCACAAAACGCGCCAACTTAGGAGAACGAGTAATATTTATAAGGTCCCCCTCTTTCAAAGGAAAGAGTTGGGCGCCGTCAGCAATGAGAACCACGTCCACCTTCTCTCCGGTTTCGGTAACAGAAAGTAGTCCTCTTTCTCTAAAGCTCGCCACCTTCAGCTGAATTTGTTTGTTTTTCACGATCAGACTGGGTGAAGGAATATTGTGATCCATCAACTCGGTGACAATAAAGCCTTTCATGTCCGGCATCATAATCGGGCCATGGGCGGAGAGGTTAAAAGAAGTGGAGCCGGTGGCCGTCGAAATCAAGATCCCCGTTCCGCGAATATCCTGAATCGGTCCGCCGTCAATTAACACTTTTAGGTCCACCATGCCGATTAAGCTCTGGGCGACCACTTCGTTTAAAGCATGGGCGATAAAAACTGATCTATTATTCCGCCTTACCTTGGCCTGCAGCATCATGCGCTCGACCACCTGATACCGCCCCCGGAACAGCTTATCCAGTCCGGCCAAAAACTTTTCTTCTTCTCGAACCGCCGCCAAAAAACCCACCTGCCCCAGATTTAAACCAAAAATAATCGGGCCGTGATTATGATATTTCCTGGCTGCCTCCAAAATCGTGCCGTCTCCGCCCAGGACAATAATAAACCGGCTGTTTTTGTTAACAACTTTTACTTGGGGATATTTTTTCTTCAACCATTGCCGAATCTTTTTCTCCCAAACCAAAGCGGCTTTGTTATCCGGCCGGTATATAAAATTAACAGTAATCTCACGGTTTGACATTTAATTTGAGTTTATCGAAAGAGTTTAAAAAAAGAAACCCCGCTCAAGGCGGGTTTTTACGGCAAAACACTGTAAACCGGGAAGCGGGCATAATCTAGATCCCAGTAATACCAATGTTCGTAGCGAGGAAAAATCTTTAGAACCAAGCGGCGAATGGGAACTTTGCCGGTGAAAGTAATCTCAATCAGATGGTCCATGTTGCAGGATCGAAAAATCGTCTTTTTAACTTCCGGTAGTTGCAGATCATCCGGACCGGAGATATGCGGTTCTTGGTGATTGGGATAACCGGTGGAAGCATTATGCATTCGACCTTGGTCATCAATCCTAAACGGAGCAATGGACCAGCGTTTACCGGTTACTCCTTGGTACTTTTTCGGACTACGCTGTTCGAATAAAAATCTTGTTTGACCGTCGATAACTACTTCCAAACCATGGCAGCGCTGTTTCAAAACTAACTTCTTTTGACTGACATCTTCGTCTACTTTCACCGTACCACCGCATGAACCAACCAGACGGACGTAAACACTCTCGGCCCGAAAGTGCTTTAACGTATCGCAAAGCGCCTGAAAATACCTACTCGGCGGAATTTCATATTGTTCCACACACTATCTCCTTTTGAAAAAACAGGGTGTGCGGTCCGTCACCCTCGTCTTGGACCGCACAGTCGAGGCCTCTACAGATCGTCTCGCAGAGATGCATCTTCGATTAAATCAGAGCAGATGCATAGCGCGGCGAGAAAGGACCGGAATTGCGATTTAAATTGCCATGATCCTTTCGGAATCAGAGAGCAAATACATTCCGGTAAGGGGTTCCATTCACATTATAGCAAACTGGTGCTATACTTTTCAAACCATGTTATCCATCGGTACAGTGCAAACACAATCCGACATAGTGCCCCCTTCCTTGATCCGGTCGAGAATCTGCTTTTTGACGTCAGCAGGAACGTGTTGTGATTTGGCCATATTGGCTTCACCCTACAAAACCATTCACAAGTTGTCCAAATTTTCCCTACCCGCCACTGGCTTGTAGCTAGTGGTGATAAGTTGTTTCAATCCAAGATTGTTGAAATTGAGCACGAAATAGCGAAAGAAATTGCTCTCAAACGGATCGTCGCAGTTGCAATACACCACCTTGCCACGGAAAACACCGGGCTGTATTCCAAATACGCCTCAATTTCCTTCTGAATATCGCTGTATTGGGTATAAAATTCGTCGTTCTTTACCCGTTTTGCGTTTGTAAGATTTTTGTTTTCCATAAATTTACTTTTCAAACAAGGCCAGATATTCAGAGAACACAAAGAGCCGATTTCTTTTAAAACCGGTAATCTCTTTAAATATCCCTAACTGCTCAAACTGATTAGCTAAACTATTTGCCGATGGCTGAGTAATCTTTAGTTTCTGCTCTATGTCTTTAGCATTCATGATCGGCTGCGAGTAGAGGTGGTTTAAGAGTTCCTGGGCGACCTTCGATCTCTTGCCTAGCGTGGCGATCTCCTTTTCGACTTTCTCGCGCAAGATAGCAATCTTCTTAAATGTTTCAATAGATTTCTTTGATGTTTCCGCTACACCAACCAAAAAAAATTTAATCCAATGCTCAATATCATTTGATCCCCTGGATACAGTAAGAGCGTCGTAGTATTCGCCTTTGTTTCTATCAAAGAAGTCAGAGATATAGAGTGTAGGTTTTTTAAGAATATTATTAGAGACAAGGTATAAGGTGATCAGAAGTCGTCCGATACGGCCGTTACCATCGAGAAATGGGTGAATTGTTTCGAATTGGTAATGACTAAGAGCCACTTTGATTAAGTGAGGAACATCTAATTCTTTGTTGTGCCAAAACTTCTCTAAATCACTTAAGAGTTCCGGGACTTCATCATGATGAGGTGGAATGAAAACAGCATCCTGCAATGTAGCGCCACCTATCCAGTTCTGGCTCGTTCTGATTTCTCCAGGCTGCTTGTATTTACCCCTAACACCCGTTAATAGGATTTTATGAGCTTCTTTCAGGAGTCGGATAGAGAGTGGCAATTTATCTAATTGAGCAATAGAAAAATTCATTGCCTCGATATAGTTCTGGACCTCGCTCCAATCATCTCTTCGCTCAGGATCAATCTCTTCTTTAGGTAACAAGGCTTCATCCATACCTGTTTTAGTACCTTCAATGCGACTTGAAGTCGTAGCTTCTTTAACGACATGCATACGAATAAAAAAGTCTACATCGGGTACGAGGAGAGAATAGGTATCTAGCTCGCCCAAGAGCCTATTAGCCTCTTCTAGGAGTATGTCTATCTTCTGATCTGACCACGCAAAAGGGCCGTTTATCAAGGACGGAGAAAAGCTCTTGTATTTATACTGTTGCTTGTAAGTTCCCGCTTTATACATGGTATTTTATACATAAAGTATAGCATGGAACTTTATTTATGTAAAACCATAGATAAAGCGCTTTGAATTTTGACCAAAAAAGAGCGATAATGATGAACGTTTTAGATAAAATAGTTGGCACAC
>Ga0155300_129_pt1 | contig 26238 bp, 21 predicted proteins | sample RifCSPhighO2_02_FD_106268 | JGI IMG/M metagenome (GOLD analysis project Ga0155300, IMG submission 106268) | Candidatus Yanofskybacteria bacterium RIFCSPHIGHO2_02_FULL_43_15c | reverse complement strand
CTGGGGGACTGTCTCAGCCAATAGCCTGGTGAAAATGCAATGTCAGTAAAGATGCTGACTACCCGCACCAAGACGGAAAGACCCCGGGAGCTTTACTGCAGCTTGTTATTGGGTTGCGAGTTTTACTGCGTAGCGTAGTGGGTAGGATTTGAAGGTTCGATTTCGGTTGGACCGGATCCGCCAATGAAACACCCATCTGTAAAATTTGTAATTCTAACTGGTGAAACCCTTTTAGTTTAGGAGACCTGCCGATTGGCAGGCAAAGGGAATGTAAAGTCCGGAGGAGGAGTGTTAGTAATCATTAGTAATAATGGGATTTTATGTTCCCAGAAAATTTCTCATAAGCCAAAAGGGTTTCACCAAGACAGTGGCTGGTGGGCAGTTTTGCTGGGGCTGCAGCCTCAAGGCGGCTTGTTACTTGCCGCAGGGGCCATTGAGAAGCAATTCTCAATAGCAAATTCGACTATATGCTGGAAACTCCGCCAGTATCTCTAGGTACTATGATATTATGATATATCATAGTGAAAATCCTAAGAGTGATGCGGACAATCAGCAGGCAACCCCGCTCAAATTTTTGGAAATAAAAAAGTGGATTTCTGGGATTCAGGATCCGGCCTCGATTAGAGGTTGCCATCCTTTCGGAAGGATGCCCTGAAATGCTTCCCACGCAAAATCCACTTTCATGCTAGTATATCAAATAAATAATGCACTTGTCAAGTGTTTGTTTCTAAAAATTTGAGCGGGAGAGTCCTCAACGACTGAAAGTCGAACCAGTTATATTTCAAAAAAATGACTGGATGATACAGTCTGAACTTATAGGCGACTATAAGATTTGGTAAATCTCAATACTTGTAGCCATTGAGTAATCCAAACAATATGTACGACTTACAATGTCGTGCATTCGTAACACTATTGCCCAAAGAGTAACGGAGGCGTTCATTAAGGTTGGCTAGCTCTGGATGGACATCAGAGCGATAGTGTAAAGGCACAAGCCAGCTTGACTGCAAGGCGGATATGCCGCGCAGGTGCGAAAGCAGGACTTAGTGAACCGATGGTACCTCGTAGGAGGGCCAGAGATTAACAGATAAAAGCTACCCCGGGGATAACAGGCTGGTACTGCCCGAGCGTCAACATGGGCGCTCATTAAATCGGCTTATAACGGTGAAACCTTCCTTAATTTGTGATAAAATTAAGATGGCAATACCGTGGGAAGATAATTGTAAAACATACTTGTCTTGGAGAATAAACGAATAAAACTTATGCGAGAAACCAAACTAACAGAAGAACAAGTTTCTGTTTTGGTTGGTTCATTGCTTGGTGATGGATATCTTGACGAGACCACTATGGGTTACTCATTTAGATTGCATCATGGAATAAAACAAAAAGATTATATTGACTGGAAATATAAGATTCTAAGCAATATCGTTAATTCTCCACCAAAAGTGTATGGGACAAGAGTATATTTCAGAACCGTTTCTCATCCATATTTAGTTAATTTGAGAAAACTATTCTACAAAAAAGATAGGAGTAGGGTTATTCCAGAAAGTTTTCTTGAAAAATTTCTTAATCCCTTGTCTTTAGCAGTTTGGATTATGGATGACGGAACAAATGAATTAGGCAGTGGCAAATGCGCGAAGATAAATTCTCAAAGTTTCAGTTATACTGATCATGAAGTTATCTGTAAGCTTTTGAGAAATAAATTTGATTTGAAAGCGAATATAAACAAAGGTAGAACCTACTTTCGAATCAGATTTCACAAAGAGAGCATGCCACAACTAATAGAAATGGTTCGACTATATATTTTACCCTCATTGTTTTATAAACTTATCCCCGTAACGACTTTGACTTTTTCGCAAGCCAGCGAAAATAGACAAGATAGCTAGTGATGAAAATCTAAAATATTAGATTTGACGGCTAGTTATAACACGCCGATCCCTCTCCACTTTTGCTAATATAAAAACAGCAATTTTAAGCTTAAAATTGCCAGCGCAAACGATGCTCAACTTTGTATTTAGTTGATGTATGAATTGGGTAGCAAAAGTGGGGAGGGAGTGATATAGTCTGCACTACTTAAAAAAGTAGATTAATTTAGCCATAGCGACGGCAGTGTTCGGCACCTCGATGTCGGCTCGCCCTATCCTGGGACTGAAGAAGGCCCCAAGGGTAACGACCTTGCCCATCTAAGAGAAATTCTTAGATAAAAAAACCGACTCAAAACGGTGGAGTCGTATTTAGATTTATGATAAAATTAGAATAATCTAAACGATAATACCGTGGGAAATCTATGGGCAAAATTAAATCTTAGTAAAAGAGAATTTGGTATCTTAATCGGTGCTATTCTTGGAGATGCATATGTGGAAAGACACGAAAAAGATGCAAGAGTGGCCATTATGCATTCAATAAAACAAAAGGAACTTGTTGACTGGAAATATCAGGAACTAAAAAGGTTTGTAAAGATGCAGCCAATGCAGTCAGAGTACTTTGACTCCAGATATGGCAAGAAGTATTTCTGGTGGAGATTTCAAACCAGACGGTTTCCTGAACTTAAGTTGTTAGGCGATATGTTTTATCGTAAAAATAAAAAAATTATTCCTAAGAATATAGATCAATTATTGAAAGACCCAATTTCTCTGGCAGTATGGTATATGGATGATGGCGGTCGAAGAAAAGACTGCCATGGAATGTTTTTGAATACATTAAGTTACTCAAAAACTGAACAGCAAAAATTACAAAAATGCTTAGTTAAAAACTTCGGCATAGAAACTCGAGTTCATTGGATCTCCGATGGATATCGTTTATATATTCCGACAAGTCATGCTAAATATTTCTGTAAATTAATTAGTCCACATATCATACCATCTATGATTTATAAATTGCCTTATGACCCTGTAACGACTGAATCCGCCGGAATTTGGCGGATGAGATAGACAGTTTTTACTGTCTATAAAACGTCGGGCCCGCTTCTTTTGGGAGAGCGGAGCAAGGTATAGTCTATGCTCTTAGTAATAAGAGAATGTACATGTTGGCTGTTCGCCAATTAAAAGGGTACGCGAGCTGGGTGGGACAATTGGTCCTTTTGAGCCCAGTTAAAACTGACTCATAACGGTGGAGTCCTAATGCTTAAGTTTGACTTTAAAAAATGTTAAAATTAAGTAATGGATAACATCGTGGGAAGACTAAAATCATTATTTCCAGAAGATCAACTTCAGTTGATCCTTGGTTCATTGATGGGCGATGCTCGCTTAGAGTGCCGCTCAAAAAGTATCAGAGCAAAACATACTGCTCGTTTAAGAATTCATCAATCCGATAAACAAAAAGATTATGTGTTTTGGAAATACGAAAAGTTAAAAGATCTTGTTCTTAAGGGTCCTAGATTCACAAAAGTCTGGCATGACCAAAAAAGAAACAAAGATCACTTTTCTTGGTATTTTCATACTCAAAGCAGTGAATCTTTGGGTTTAATACATAAAATGTTTTATCAGAATAATGTCAAAATTGTCCCGAATGATTTATTAGAGATATTAAATCCTTTCGGATTAGCAATTTGGTATATGGATGATGGTTCAAACAACGGCAGAAACATTACTCTAAATACTCACAGCTTCTCTGTTTTTGAACAGAAAGTTCTACAAAATTTTCTTCTAAATAAATTCGGAGTTTTAACAACTCTGGTAAAAGACAGAAGTAAATACAAAATTGCAATTGGTTCTTACGAATATTCTAAGTTTATGAAAATAGTAAGACCGTTTGTCATTCCATCAATGAGCTATAAAGTTTTTAGTCCCCGTAACGACTTGTCGAGTTTATCTCGACAGACAGCAGTTCTTTAATTGCTGTAACACGTCAGACCAGCATTTTCGCAGAAAGAGCTGGTAAGGTATAGTCTATACTGCTAGAAATAGCAGGTGATTCACGAATTGTGAATATATGTCAAACCGTCGTGAGACAGGTTGGTCCTTATCTGGTGCGGGCGTTGATACTTGAGGGGGGTTGTCTCTAGTAAAGTATTGCTACTTTACAGGGTAACCTGTATTGAAATCCCTTCGACAAGCTCAGGATTGTCTGAGTGTTGAGGGGCAAATTCGGCTAATAACGGTGGAGGCCCAGCTCTTTCAGGGTTTAGTGCACTAATTTTTGCACGGTGAATCTTGAAAGGTCGGTCCCTTTATCCTCGTAACCTATTTTGAGGAAAGGGCTGGGTTAATACCGTGGGAAGTCTTTGTGAAAGCAAATGACCCCGTAACGACTGATTTCGTCAAGTGGCGAATGAGATAGGAAACTTTTAAGTGCCTATCACATGCCGATCCCTCTCCACTTTTGCTAAAATAAAAAAGGCAATTTTAAGCTTAAAATTGCTATGGCAATCTAAGTTTAGTTTAGTATCAAGTTAAACTATGGATTGTGGGCAAAAGTGGGGAGGGAAAGATATAGTCTATACTCTTAGTGATAAGAGATAATTAGAAGGTTTTTTGTTTTAACTAAAAACTAACGACTAAAAACTATAAACTAATTTATGACGAGAGGACCGGGATGAACAAACCTCTGGTCTGCCAGCTGTTCTGCCAAGAGCAGCGCTGGGTAGCTATGTTTGGTTCCGATAAGCGCTGAAAGCATATAAGCGCGAAACGGGCCCCAAGATTAGGTATCGAGCGTGCGCAGCACGCAGTTTATAAAGTTTAAAGTTTTTAAAGTTCATAAAGTAAAAATCCAAATACTTTATAACTTTACGAACTTGATGAACTTGTAACTTGTGCGCTGCGCGCGCGAAGATCCGTGAGAGATGATCACGTTGATAGGGCTCAGGTGTACGCACAGCAATGTGTTTAGCCGAGAGCTACTAATAGATCAAAATATTCCTTACAAGATTAAGCTTTTGTTCGAACGCAGCGGAGCGAGTACGATTACAAAAGCTAACCCCGCTCTAATTTTGCTTTTATTCGGGAAACTTATATGGTGAATAGATAATTGTGAAAATATTTTGCAAGACAGAGGTCGAATAGACCCGAGCGAAGCGAGTGTCTTGCCGAAGAATATGAGCAAAATTAGGGCCGGGGTTAAGCAGAAGTTGCCCGCTATCTATAAAAAAGAAGAATTTTTGAATTGAAACCATTAGCTTGGTGGCTATACCGGTGTTGTTCTACCTGATCCCCCCGAAGCAAAGCGAAGCTTGCTACGGGGCAGGCATTCCGACTGCACCCCGCACAAAAACGAGCAGGATATTGTATACAGTGTAAAGGAGTTATACCGCGAGTGCTCCACCTGATCCCATTCCGAACTCAGAAGTGAAATCTCGTAAGGCCGATGATAGCGGTTTATCCGCAAAAGTAGGTAACTCCTCTACACTGTATGCAATCTGCTCGTTTTTGTTTGGGGACTTAGCAGTAAAAGACGCCAGAGCCGATTTAGCAAAAGCGAAGTGAGGCAGAGCCGAGTGGAGTCCCGCCTATATGAAATATGGGCGGGGTAGGTCGTCGCCAGACTAATGGTTTTAATTTTGCCTAAAATTGTTTATAATCTTAATCATGGATAGTGCAAATCTCTTATCTGAAATCGAAAAAGAATACCAGGAATTTCTTGATAAATTGGATTTGCTTAAAAAAGAGCAGGAAAAACTGATTAAAGAATATCGAGAAAAATTGGAGCAGAGAAAATTGACGCAACCAAGAAACAAGATACTAAGCTAGGGTTCTATTTTTATGTCTGAAAAACTTAATCAACCAAAAGCCAACTTAAAATACGAACCCGGAAAAGGAATCAGGTTTACTGAATTGTTGAAGCAAGAACAGCCCGCAAAAAACCAAGAAAAAGAAAAACTCCCGGAGGAACTGGTATCCGAAAAGATTCAATCTATTGAAAAAAGACGGAAGAGTTGGTGGCAGGCGGCCAGCAGGAAATAGAGAAAGTTGAAAATGAAACCAAAGAGAACTTAGCTGGGCTGAAAGAAAATCCGAACCTTGAAGCAAAAACAGAAATAGAAAAGTTTGAAAAGAGACAGGAAAGAGAGATAAGTGAGCCGCTGATTGAAGAAGCGAGAAGTAAGAGAAATCAACTCTTGGAAGAAAGGGGTTTATTGCCGATGTCCAAGGCTGATTTTGATCAGTATTTTGCCTCTAAAGATTTTGAGATTCGGACTGACCTGAAACAGGGCAATACGGGGGACTGTTACGCGGTAGCGGCTATTCATGCCATGAGCCGTTCTCCGCATTTTGAAATGATTGTTAGGTCTTCCATGAAAAAGTTGCCGGACGGTTCGTGGGAAGTTAAAATCCCTCTTTTAAGCAAAAGATTTCAAACGATTACGATTACTTCGGAAGAACTTTTGCCGCAAGAGAACAAAAACCTTGGAAAGACTATAAAGACGGAAGGAGGAATAGCCCCTGACCTAAGAGAAGTATTAACGCCCGTACAAGGAAAAGAAGGACTGCAAGTTTTGGAAGCCGCTTTTATCAAGCAAAAATTTGGTATGGTTGACAGGCTGGCGGCCGAAGGTGGCTGGGGAGACAAGGTTTTATTGGCTTTGGGAGGAGATAATTTTAAAAGAGTCAGTTTTAATGCCTCGAGATACAATGAAGAAACCGAGCAGTTAGAGTATCTGGGTTTAGCCAACATTCCCAATCAGAAATATGTTGATGATGTTTTGGAAAATTTTGATCCAGAGATTCATATTGCGACGGCTGTCACTAAATTTTTTGACCGGAGAACTTTAATAGCCAAAGTGGCTGGGAAACTCGGCCTGAGTCTGGAAGGCCAAGTAAAAGGAGCCTATCGAGCGGAAGAGACTTTGAAATTTTTCGTGCCCGGCCACTCTTATTCCATTTCTAAAGTTGATCGTCAAAAGAAAATAGTTACCTTGGCTAATCCTTGGGATACCTCTAAACCAATAGACTTAACCTTTGGTCAGTTTAAAAAAACCTTTTGTAGACTCGAAGCTATTAGGATCGATAATGCCAAACTCTTGAAAAACATGGAAGCAGTAGCACGGGTCGCTGCTTAATTTTAATTTTAAAATATGGAACAATATAATAAAAAAAATGTCTAATATTCACGAATTAGCCAAAAAATTCGAGGTTCAAATTAAAGAGGCTATTGCCCAAAAGTTTCCTGTTCCCCCAGAGGAACTTTCCCTATTGTTAGAAGATAAAGAGGGGGTTTATTTAAGCGAGGAAGAGCCGAATACCCTTGGCTGTTTGATAGTTGGCCAGAAAAATGGTTATTTGTACTTAGTAATGGCGAAGATTGAAGAAGATGGCCAAAGTTTGAGGGATTTTAAAAGCGATATTGTCTCTTAATGCTTTTTATGCCTCGATTTTTTAAACAATTTCTTTTTGCGTTGTTGTTTCTGGTTATTTTTGGGGGAGGAGGTTTTTGGATTTACAAAGTCACTCGGCCGGAGATGACTTGTTTTGACAAAATCCAGAATCAAAACGAGGAGGGGATAGATTGCGGAGAGGTTTGTGGGAATGTTTGTTTGTCTGCTTTGAAATCCATTGAGGTTCGCAACTCTTATTTGTTTACTATTGACCAAGGCTTTGCTAGCATGGTTGATTACGATGCGCTCTTCAAAGTTTCCAACCCAAACACTCAATTCGGTTCGGCTTGGATTAATTATGAATTAACCGTTTTTGATGATCAAAACCAGGTTTTATTACAGAAGCCCGGAAGATTTTATATTTTGCCGGGGCAAACTAAATATATTTACGAATCATCCTTGCAGACAAAACAGCCGGCAGGGCGAGTAGAACTTAAAACTTCTCCGGCCAATTGGGAAAAACTAACCGGAGTTTTCAGCGAAGATGTGAAGTTTGTTGCCAAATCCAAAGATTATTTAGTTAATGACCGTCCCGGAGTTTATTCTCGAGTGAATGGTACCTTATTTAACGCTTCCGATTTTGACGTTGATCGAGTGGAGGTGGTGGCCGTGCTTTTTAAAGAAGGACAACCCATGGGAGCCGGACGGACCACCTTAACTACTTTTCCGGCCAAGAGCGATCGTTTTTTTGAAATCACCTGGATCAATCCGATCGAAACTCCTGACCGCGTTGAGATAGAAGCCAACACCAACGTTTTCCAAAACTCTAACTTTCTTAGAAAATACGGTACGCCGGAAAAGTTTCAGCAGCCACTCTAAAACAGACAAGCCAACTTGCTTCTTGTTAATTTGGTGCTACAATGTCCCCAACTCTTAAAGTCCGCATAAGGAGAGATCCTTGAAAGCGTTAAAAAGTATTTTTTTGATTTTTGTTCTATTTTTAAGCTCTTCGTGTTTGGCCAAAAAGGTCTCGGTTATTAATCCGGTAGATTTTTCCAAAAAAGATCCGGCCAAATTTAATTACGAGTTGTGGCCAAATGTTGAGTTTGAGGAAAGCAGCACCAGCTTTTTGTTAGTTAAAAATATTCAGCCGCATTATTTGGAAAAACTAAACCAAATTACTTTTGACTTTGATCAATATGTTCAATGGTTGGAAAAGGCGTTAAGAAGCGAGTCGCCGCTTCGTCCCGGATTAGACGAGGTAATTTTTATGGAGAAAACCGCTTGGCTGGAAGACTTTGCTAAAACTTCCTATAAAGCGGAGGACGTCATACCTCTTCGGGGGAAAATTTACGGTAATGTTGAAGCGATTCAACAAGCCGTGGTAATTTTTAAGCCAGACGGCCAATCCAATCTCTTGTTGATTTTGTGTGGAAACTGGAAACAAAGACTCTGTCATTACTTTTATTGGACAGGTCATCAATGGGCCCTTGTGCCTCATGAGATTGATCAATACAACTTTACACCTCTTTTGTCTAAGTTTTTATATGACCGAACCGGAAAGTTGATTATTTTCTTGCCATAGTTGCGGTGGGACTATGGTTTTTTTATTGAAAGTGATATAAAAATATTTACTATGCGGGTTTTCTCTAAAAACTTTAAACTGCACTGGAAGCTATTTGATGGGGGCATCTTTTCTATTTTTTTAATTTTAGTCGGAGTGGGCCTGTTATCTATGGGGGGGATCGGGGAAGCCACTGACGTTTTTTTTCAAAGGCAGTTGGTGTTTTTAGGAGTGGCCGTTAGTTTTATTTTGGCTTTATCTTTTTTTGACTATCGGATTCTTAAAAATTACTCTTTTACTTCTCTGGCTATTTACTCCTTGACCCTTGTTTTGCTTTTGGCTTCTTTGGTTTCTTCTTCGGTGCGGGGGATTAACGCCTGGATTACCATCGGCCCTTTGCGTTTGGAGCCGTCAGAGCTGGCCAAGTTGGCGGTGATTATTCTACTGGCCAAATACTTTTCGCAAAAACATGTTGAAATTTACAAAGCCCACCATATTATTGTCTCTGGTTTTTATGCGGGACTGCCGGCCTTTTTGGTTTTGATTCAGCCGGATCTTGGTTCGGCCTTCATTTTTTTTGCCATTTGGCTTTCGATGCTTTTGGCGGCCGGAATCAAAAGGAAACATCTTTTAATAATTTTTTTGGCTTCGGTTGTTTTGTGTTCGGTGGCCTGGTTCAGTTTTCTGGAACCCTATCAGAAAAGCCGTATCTCTTCTTTTCTTAATCCCTATCTTGATCCGCGAGGAGAGGGTTATAGCATAATTCAATCCAGGGTAGCCATTGGTTCCGGTTGGTTTTGGGGCAACGGCTTAGGGAAGGGGACTCAATCTAAACTCGGCTATTTGCCGGAGGCGCATACCGATTTTGCCTTTGCCTCCTATGCCGAGCAATTCGGTTTTATCGGAATAGCCGGATTATTTTCCGCACTAGCTTATTTTCTTTTCCGGGCGGGAAAAATCGGCTTTGGAGCCAGGAATAACTTTGCCAAACTTTTTTCAGTTGGTTTGATTGCTTTTATCTTTACTCATGTTATGATCAACGCTGGTATGAACATGGGGCTTTTGCCCGTTACGGGCATTCCTTTTCCGTTTCTCAGCTATGGTGGAAGTTTTCTGATTACCCTCTCGCTGGGAATCGGATTACTGGAGAGTATCAGAATACGGAGTTAGCTAAAAACGTAAAGTGCAAAGCTAAAAACAACAGCTTAAAATTTAAAATATTTTTAATTTTACACTGTTACTTTACATTTTGCGCTTTACGCTTCGCGTTCCCTATGTTTTCTTTGGAAATAGTATTTGAAAAAACTAATAGCATATCTTTAGTAATCAAACGTGGCACTCGAACTATCGATCGAGCCGGTCTTTCATTTGAGCGCAACTTAGAGCAGGTTTTAATTGTCGGGCTTGACAAAATTTTAAATAAGAATAGAATGTCTCTATTGTCTTTAAAGAGGGTAAGAATAACGGGAAAAGTGAGGAAAGACAGTCTTTCTTACCAAATTGCCCAGGCATTCAAAAAAGCCCTTGGATAAAAATCATATTTTTTAATAAATCCCGCTCCGTTATACGGTAGGCATAGTTTTTGTGCCTTTTTTAAGTTATGTTTTTTCTTTTCTATGGCCAATAGAAAACTTTTTTCAAAATTTAGTCCCGACTCGATTGAAGCTCCCAATCTGGCGCAGGTTCAGCTTGATTCTTATCGGTGGTTTTTAGATGAGGGCCTTCCGGAATTGCTTAAAGAACTATCTCCAGTGAAAGATTGGACCGAAAAGGAATTTGAGCTGCACTTTTTAAGTTACATTTTAGAAAAACCGAAGTTTGACGAACATACCGCCCGCGAAAAAAATATTACCTACGAAGCGCCTTTACGCATCAGGGTAGAGTTAAAGAACAAAAGGACCGACAAATCCTCCCAGCAAGAATTATATCTGGGAGATTTTCCTTTAATGACTCCGCGCGGCACTTTTATTATCAACGGGGTAGAGAGGGTGGTCATTTCACAGCTGATTCGAAGTCCCGGAGCTTTCTTTACTTCTCTCCGTTCCAACGGGATCAAAAATTTCTTCGGCGCCAAAATTATTCCTTCCCGCGGAGCTTGGCTGGAATTTGAAACCGAACCCAACGGAGTTATTTCGGTCAGGATCGACCGCAAAAGAAAAATCGCCGCTACTGCTTTGCTGCGGGCTTTTGGCCTTGGCAAAGACAGCGATATCAAAAAACTTTTTGAAGATGTGGATACGGACGAAAACATGAAATATGTCTTGGCGACCATTGCTCAAGATCCTTCTTCTTCTGAAGAAGAAGGATTGGTCGAGGTATATCGCCGTATTCGCCCCGGAGACCCGGCCACGGTGGATAATTCGCGGCAAATGATTCGCAACACCTTTTTCAATTTTTCCCGTTATGACTTGTCTAAAGTCGGCCGCCATCGCCTCAATCAGCGTTTTGGCGCCAGTTACGAGCTTAATGACAAAAACCGTATTTTAAAGCCCGAAGATATTGTGGCCGTCATGCGGGAAATTATTCGTTTAAATAACAATCTGGCGGCCAAATCAGACAACATCGACCATTTAGGCAACCGTCGGGTGAAAGTTTTGGGGGAATTATTGCAAGACAAACTGCGTACCGCTTTTTCCCAGATGGAAAGAATCATCAAAGACCGCATGAGTACCATGGAGGTGGATTCCATTTTGCCTTCTCAATTGATTAACCCCCGGCCTTTTGTGGCCCGGTTGAAAGAATTTTTCTCTTCCGGACAGCTTTCTCAATTTATGGATCAGCATAACCCTCTTTCCGAATTGGAAAACAAGAGGCGTTTATCGGCTATGGGGCCGGGCGGTTTGACTAAAGAAAGGGCCAGTTTCGAAGTGCGCGACGTCCATCCTTCGCATTACGGACGGATTTGCCCCATTCAAACTCCGGAAGGCCCGAACATTGGTTTAGTTGGCCAGCTTTCTTTATATGCTAAAATTTCCCCTCTCGGTTTTATTTTAACCCCCTATCGTAAAGTGAAAAATGGACGAGTGACCGAGGAGGTCGTTTACCTGGACGCTAGCGAAGAAGAAGGGCATATTATTGCTCAAGCGGGAGTAAAGCTGGATGCCCATAACAAAATCATCGAAGAAAGAATTCCGGCCAGAATTCACGGCGAGGCGGGCATAGCGGAATTGAATGAAATTGACTTAATGGATGTTTCTCCCAAACAGCCGTTTTCGGGCGCCACTTCTCTCATTCCTTTTTTGGAGCACGACGACGCCAACCGTGCTTTGATGGGTTCCAACATGCAAAGACAGGCCGAACCGTTGATTAAACCCCAGGCTCCGCTGGTGGGCACCGGCTTGGAAGAAAAAGTGGCCAGAGATTCCGGCCGGGTGGTAGTGGCGGCGGAAAGCGGAACGGTGGAGGCGGTGGATGCTACTCATATTGTGACCAAAAATGATAAAGGAGAAAAAACCACCTATGGGTTGATTTCTTTTGTTCGTTCCAACGCCTTTACCGATCTGACTCAAAAACCGATTGTGAAAAAAGGTGAAAAAGTTAAGAAAGGACAGGTGATTGCTGACGGTCCGGCGACCGACGGCGGCGAATTGGCCATCGGCACAAACTTGCTGGTGGCCTTTGCTTCTTTCGAGGGGCGCAACTTTGAAGATTCCATCGTCCTTTCCGAAAGATTGGTCAAAGAAGATGTCTTGTCTTCCATTTACATTGAAGATTATTCTACGGATGTGCGGGAAACCAAGCTTGGTCCGGAACTGACTACTTACGATATTCCCAATGTCGGCGAAGAGCGACTCAAAGAGTTGGACTCGGAGGGGATCATTCGGATCGGAGCGGAAGTGCGTTCCCAGGATATTTTGGTTGGTAAAATTTCACCGAAGGGCGAAAGCGATTTGACCGCCGAAGAAAGATTGCTACGAGCTATTTTCGGAGAAAAATCCCGCGACGTGAAAGATACTTCTCGTCGTTTGGATTATGGCCGTCAGGGCCGGGTGGTGGGGGTGAAGATTTTTGCCCGCGATCAGGGCGATCGCCTGCCGGCGGGAGTGATTAAAACTATTCAAGTTTCGATTGCTCAAATGAGAAAAATCCAGGTGGGAGATAAACTATCCGGGCGTCACGGCAACAAGGGCGTTATTTCGGCTATTTTGCCGGAAGAAGAAATGCCGTTTTTGCCTGACGGGCAGCGGGTAGATATGGTGCTTAGTCCTTTGGGTATTTTATCTCGTATGAATATCGGCCAGGTTTTGGAAACTCATTTAGGCTGGGCGGCCCAAAAATTAGGATACAAGGTGGCGATTCCGGCGATGGCTGGGCCAACGGAAGATATTATTAAAGAAGAACTGCGAAAGGCCGGTTTGCCGGAAGATGGGAAAATACAGCTCTATAATGGAAAAACCGGTTTGCCATTCCATCAAAAATCCACCGTGGGGATTATTTATTTCTTGAAATTAAGCCACATGGTGGAGGACAAGATTCACATGCGCTCCATTGGCCCCTATTCTTTGATTACCCAACAGCCTTTGGGAGGAAAAGCCCAATTTGGCGGACAGCGTTTCGGAGAAATGGAAGTGTGGGCTTTGGAAGGATATGGAGCGGCCCATACTTTACAGGAAATGCTGACTATTAAGTCAGACGATATTTTGGGCCGGGCCAAAACTTATGAAAATATTGTTAACGGCGAAGAAATCCGGGCGCCGCATCTTCCGGAATCGTTTAAAGTGCTTTTGTCAGAGATAAAAGGTTTGGGATTGAGTGTCGAATTAGTAGAAAGATAATCTCCGAATTACTAATCCTTTACTAATATACTAATAAAGAATCAGATTCGTAAATTCGTAAAAAATTAGTAATTAGTAGATCAACATGAATAATTTCTCTGCCTTAAAACTAAAGATCGCTTCTCCGGAGGAAATTTTGGAGTGGTCTTACGGGGAAGTGACCAAACCGGAAACGATTAACTACCGCACCCAGAAACCGGAACGGGATGGTTTGTTTTCCGAAGCTATTTTCGGGCCGGTTAAGGACTTTGAATGTTATTGCGGAAAGTACAAGCGTATCCGCTACAAAGGCATTATCTGCGATCGTTGCGGAGTGGAAGTGACCCGCTCGGTGGTGCGGCGGGAAAGAATGGGACATATTCGGTTAGCCTCGCCGGTGGCCCATATTTGGTTTTTGCGCGGCGTGCCTTCCAAAATCGCGCTCATTTTAGACGTGTCCTTGTTGGAAGTGGAAAGAGTCATTTATTTCGCCAGTTATATTGTTTCCAAAGTGAACGAAGAACTGAAGGCTGAAGCGATGAAGAAAATCGAAAACGAATTTCGTTCCAAGATTAAAAACGCCAAAGACGAAGAAGAGGCGCTGCGGCTCAAAGAATACAAAGACTTAGAGAAAAATAATTTGCGCAATATCCGCAAATACCAAATTTTGTCTGAACTGGACTTCCGGGACTTGTCTCTCAAGTACGGAGAAGTTTTTGAGGCGGGCATTGGATCGGAGGCGGTGAAGAATCTTTTGGCCGAAATGAATTTGGAAGAAGTGGCCCAACAAATCGAAATCGAACTTAAAACAGTCGATAATCCCAATTTGCGCAAGAAAATGACTCGCCGGCTTAAATTACTGTGCGGGATGATCAAAACTAATATTCGTCCCGAATGGATGATTATGGATATTTTGCCGGTGATTCCTCCGGCTTTGCGGCCGATGGTCCAGTTAGACGGCGGACGCTTTGCGACGGCTGACCTGAACGATCTTTATCGCCGGGTCATTAACCGTAATAATCGTTTAAAGCATTTGCAAGAACTGCACGCTCCGGAAGTTATTACCAAAAACGAAAAAAGAATGTTGCAGGAAGCGGTGGACGCCTTAATCGACGGTTCCATGCGGCGAAGCCAGACCATGGTAGCCGCTTCAACCGGCCAGAAAAGAGCTTTGAAATCTTTAGCTGACATGCTTAAGGGCAAGACCGGCCGTTTCCGGCAAAATTTGCTCGGTAAACGCGTGGACTATTCCGGCCGCAGTGTGATTGTCATCGGTCCACAGCTGGCTATCGACGAATGCGGTTTGCCCAAACACATGGCTTTAGAGTTGTTCAAGCCGTTTGTGGTGCATCGTTTAATCAGCGCCGGTTTGGCCCATAATATCAAATCCGCTAGCCGTTTGATTGAACAGCAGGTTCCGGAAGTTTGGCAGGCTCTCGAAGATGCCATTAAAGATAAGCTGGTTTTGCTTAACCGCGCTCCCACTCTGCATCGTTTGAGTGTGCAGGCTTTTAAACCCAGCTTGATAGAAGGTAAAGCTATTACCATTCCGGCTTTGCCAATCAGCGCTTTCAATGCTGATTTTGACGGAGATCAGATGGCGGTCCATTTGCCTTTAACCAATGAAGCTCAAAAAGAAGCCCGAGACTTGATGTTGGCTAGCCACGGCATTCTTAAACCTTCTAACGGCGAACCGGTAGCCGCTCCTTCTAAAGATATTGTCTTTGGCTGTTTTTATCTTTCTCAAATGGATGATGGCTTGCTCGGGGAGGGGAAACTTTTTTCCAGTGAAGAAGAAGCTCTTTTGGCTTACGAAAATGACTTTGTGAATTTGCGGGCAAAAATCAAGGTCCGAGTAAACAGACCATTGGGGGAAGAAGAAAAGAGTGAGCATGGTTTTATTGAAACGACCGTTGGCCGTATTATTTTCAACCAGCACTTGCCGGAAAGTTTCCCTTTTGTCAATAAAAATTTAGTGAAGAGCTTTTTACAGCATCTCGAGTCGGAGATTCTTGATAAATTAGGAGAAGAGGCGACCGTCAAGTTTCTCAACTCTGTCAAAGATTTGGGATTTCACTACGCCACTCTTTCGGGAGTATCTTTTTCCCATTTTGACTTACACGATGTGCCGGAGAAAAAGCAGTTGTTGGAAGAAGCGGATAAGCAAATAGACGAAGGGCGCAGTTTGTATGACCAGGGACTTTTGACCGAATATGAAAGAAAATCCAAGTCCATAGAAATTTGGACAGAGGTTAAATCTCGCTTGGAAAAGTTAGTTAAACAAAAGTTTTCAAAAAACGACCCGGTTTCCATTTTGGTGGAATCGGGAACACGGGGCAGTTGGGCTACTATCAATCAGCTGGCCGGGATGAGAGGTTTGTTTACCAATCCCAATAACGAATTAATCGAGTTGCCGGTGAAGGGATCTTTCAAAGAAGGTTTGAATGTTTTGGAATATTTCATTTCTACTCATGGCGCTCGCAAGGGGTTAGTTGATACTGCTTTGAACACCGCTCAAGCCGGATACTTGACTCGGCGTTTGGTGGATGTCTCTCAAGATGTGGTGGTGCGGGAAAAGGATTGCAAAGACAAAGAAGGCTATACCATGTATAACGCCGACGGGAAAGAATTTGGCGAACCCTTAGGCAAGAGAATTAAAGGACGGTTTTTGCTGGAAGAGATTAAAGACCAAAACGGAGAAGTTCTGGCTAAAAAGGGTACTTTGGTGGACAAACACTTGGCCGAAAAAATTAACGGACTGGATTTGGAAAAAGTAAGAATCAGGTCTTTGCTTACCTGCAAGACCAAAGATGGGGTTTGCCAGCACTGTTATGGATATGATTTGTCCAAGAATAAATTAGTAAATATGGGAGAAGCGGTTGGCATTGTCACAGCGCAAGCGATCGGAGAACCGGGTACGCAGTTAACGATGAGAACTTTCCATACCGGGGGAGTGGCCGGAGGAGGCGATATTACCGTCGGTCTTCCGCGGGTGGACGAAATTTTTGAAGCGCGTTTGCCTTCGACTAAAGCGGCCGTTTCCGATGCGGATGGACAAGTGGTGGAACTTAAAGACAGTCTTCGCCAGTCGACCATTAAAGTTAAAACCGCTAACGGGGAAGAAAGGGTTTTTACCGTGCCATTAGGGCAGGTGTTGTGGGTGAAAGAAGGGGATGCGGTGACAGTCGGCCAGCAGTTAAGCGAAGGTCATCTGGATCCCAAAGAACTTTACGCCATTACCAAGGATATCAATATCGTGGCCCGTTATATTATTAAGGAAGTGCAAGGGGTCTATTTTGCCACCGGTTCGGGAATTAATAACAAACATGTCGAATTGATTATCCGCCAAATGTTTTCGCGGGTGCGGGTGATTGATGCCGGAGATACGGATCTTTTGCCTGGCGATGTGGTGGAAAAAAGACAAGTCTCGGAACAAAACGATTTGATGAAAAAAGAAAATAAGCGGGAAGCGACTGGCGAACAAATTCTTTTAGGTATCAGCCGGGTGGCGCTTTCCACCGAGAGCTTCTTGTCCGCTGCTTCTTTTCAGGAAACGGCCAGGGTTTTGATCGATGCGGCGATTATCGGCAAAGAAGACAAACTGCGTGGACTCAAAGAGAACGTCATTATCGGACGGCTTATTCCGGCGGGCACCGGTTACAATGTGCCTTTTGAAGTACCGGAGACTTTGGAAGCGGAATAGATTCCAGCTTTCCGCCCTAATACCTCTTCAGACCTTCGAAAACCCCAGCGTGGTTTTCTCATCGCGTCAAAGTTGCTCGTGTTGTCAAGAGCCCCGCCCCAGTTTTGAGTGATGCCTGGTAATAAAACAAAGTTTGTTTAGTGTTAATAATTAAATTAAACAAAGACTTTAACCTAAAACTGGAGCGGGGTCGTTGACAAACCATGCCACTCGCAGCTTTGAGCGTCTTCAGAGGTACTAGGGCTTCAAGCGTTAACTTTTAAACTTTCTCAAAAATGGCCTTTCGGCCATTTTTGATTGGCCATGTTTGACATTATCCTTTGGTTCTGTATACTTTTTGTAGTTTTTTTTGCGTTATTTTGAAGAGGAGAACGATTATGTCTCAATGGGCGTATGAGATGAGTAACGAAGAGTTGGTCAAGGATTTGATGAGAACTTGTGCTCGGGCGGGGACAGCCGGAAGCGGCCTGGTTATTGATGTAACTGGTCCATATGTAGCCGCGGAGGCGCAGTATTTGAAAGGAGTGATTTTATCTCGACTAGCTGGGCAAAAACCGCCATTTAAACGCGACGAGACTGTTGAGGTGGCAGTTGATCGGATTTGTTCATATCCCGGCCGAGATCTAAAAAGAGGGGAACAACTTGAGGTAAGGCGTATCTATTTTGAAGATCAAGACTGGAAAGTGGCCATCAAGGGGATTGAAAACGATGACAGAGTAATTCCTCCGTTGTATCCTGCCAAGCACTTTAAGCCATTGGTTGCGCCGACTGGTTAATGGCCGAAAAGCCATAGTTTTTGATTGAAAACCAGCTTCGCCCGATTATTATGCTAGGTTGAGTACGACGCGTCCGGTAGGAGCGGAGAGATTGCTTGTTATCTCTTCCGCTCCCCGGCTTTTTTATTTACTTTTCATTTTAATAATGCTACTATTGGTTATATGAAATTTACTGCCTCTTACAAAAAAAATGGCTCATGGTATATGGGCTGGGTAGAGGAAATTTCCGGAGTCAATACGCAGGGAAAAACTCTCCAAGAATGCAGAGACAATTTAAAAGATGCTCTGGCGCTTATTATTGAAGTTAACCGGGAGCTAAACAAAAAAGAGTTTTCTGGCCGGAAAGTTATTCGCGAACCTCTAACTTTTGCGTTGAAATGAAGCGGCGAGATTTAGTTCGCCACCTTCTTAAAAAGGGCTGTATTTTTGTGCGGGAAGGCGCTAAACATAGCGTCTTTTTTAATACTTCTATCAGAAGAACCTCTACTGTTCCAAGACACAATGAAGTGCATGAAGAGTTGGCTAAAAAGATTTGTAAAGATTTGGGCCTTCCGTTGTTAAAGAAAAAATGAGAAATAGACTTTTTCTTTGTAATTTTCTATAATTTATCCATGTCTAGGAAGTATAAAAAACCGGAACTGGAGAAGAGAGAGGCGAAATCTACCTTCGACTTATCGCAGGAGACAAAAAATAGTATTTGGGCGGTTTTCAGCTTTGGTTTAGTCATTTTGACCAGCTTGGCTTTCTTTAATAAAGCCGGGGCGGCGGGGGAAATTTTCGATAACTTTGCCAAATCGCTTTTCGGCTGGGGGTTTTTCCTGATTCCTCTGGCTTTTTTAATTTTAGGCATCTCTTTCGTTAAATCGGTTTCCCGGAAAATCTATACCAGCGCCATTTTAGGCACCATGCTTTTTGTTTTGTCTTTTTTGGCCATCTTTTATATTTTAGGTGGTGGTGATTTTAAGCTTCGGGTAGTGCAAGGAGGATATTTTGGCGCTATTTTGGGTTTTCCCGTCTTAAAGTCTCTCGGTTTCGCCGCTTCTTTTATTGCCCTACTTTTGCTTTTACTGATTTCGTTACTGACTGCGTTGAATATCTCTATTGTCGGTTTAATTTTTAAGAAAAAAGAAGAAGGCATATTAGAGCCCTTGCCTGACAAAGTGGTGATTAAGCGAGGCACGGAGATATTAGATGCCAAAGAAGAAGCCAGACAAGAGACAAGAGACAAGAGACAAGAGACCAGGGCGGTGGCTGCTTTGGTAAGAAAAAATCCGGGAGATGAAGACAAGGAATTTGTCTTAAAACTTTCCAAATCAGATAAATGGGAACTGCCGCCCCTAGATCTTTTGCATACCGATACCGATCAGCCTCGCTCCGGAGACATCAACGCCCATGTCAATATTATTAAAAGAACTCTTTCTAACTTTAATATTGAGGTGGAAATGGGGGAGGTCTCCATAGGGCCGACGGTGACCCAATATACTTTGCGTCCGGCCGTCGGAGTAAAACTTTCCAAGATTACCTCTTTGCAGAGCGATATTTCCTTGGCTTTAGCCGCTCATCCGATTCGTATTGAAGCACCCATTCCCGGCAAGTCTTTGGTAGGGGTAGAAGTGCCCAATAAAAAGTTTGCTTTGGTCGGTTTGCGTAATTTAATTGAGGAAGATGACTTTAAAAAAGGCACGGCGGTTTTGCCGATTGGTTTGGGTCGGGACGTAGCCGGTTTTCCGGTTTTTGCTTCTTTGGAAAAAATGCCCCATCTCTTAGTGGCCGGAGCGACTGGTACCGGCAAGTCAGTCTGTATCAATTCGATCATTCTCTCTCTTTTATATAAACATTCCCCCAATCTCCTTAAATTTATTTTTATCGATCCCAAGAGAGTGGAACTGACTGCTTATAACGGCATTCCTCATTTGATTACCCCTACTATTGTTGATCCGAAAAAAGCGGTTAATGCTATGAAATGGGCGGTGCGGGAGATGGAGCAACGTTACGAATTGCTTTCCGAGTCTGGTTCTCGCGATATATTTTCTTACAACACCAAGATGGCTGGCAAAAAAGACAAGCCGTTGATGCCCTTTATCGTTGTGGTGATTGACGAACTGGCTGATTTGATGGCTTCTCACGGACGCGATATTGAGGGAGCTATCGTGCGGATTGCCCAAATGGCGCGGGCGGTGGGAATTCACTTGGTGGTTTCCACCCAGCGGCCTTCGGTGGAGGTGATCACCGGTTTAATCAAAGCCAATATCACCTCCCGCATCGCTTTTCAGGTGGCTTCCGGAGTTGATTCCCGAACCATTTTAGACGGTTCAGGAGCAGAAAAATTATTAGGCCGGGGAGACATGCTTTTTCAGGCGGGAGATACGGCCAAGCCGAGAAGAATCCAAGGGGCGTTTGTTTCCGAAAAAGAGGTCAAAGACATCGTTAAATTTATTAAAGCCCAAGCGGAACAAGTGGCGGAAGAAACGGAAGACGGAGAAGAGGGAAGCGAAAAACCCAACCATTTAACTATGGAGCCGGATGCGGTTATTGCTGATAGCCGTGGCGACTCCGGAGAGGATATGGGCGACGATATGTATGAAGAGGCTAAAGTGGTAGTGGCTCAAGCTGGCAAGGCTTCCGCCTCTTTACTTCAACGCCGTTTACGGGTAGGTTATGCTAGGGCGGCCCGTCTGCTAGATATATTGGAAGAAAAAGGAATAATTGGTCCGGGCGAGGGAGCCAAGCCCAGAGAAGTTTACATTGGCCGAGCGCAAGATGACGGCGCAGTGGCTCAAGAGGTACCAAGTGAAGAGTTAGATCAACACGAAATTTAAAAATTGAGAGATACTGCTTTTTCCGGACGCTCACTTTTTTCCGCATAATTCTGCTGGAATAGACTGCAAAAGAGGCTCGCGAGCAATCTATCATCAGAATACCCCCAACGGGGTAAAAAAGTAGATGAGATGCAGACAAATCTTATTTGTCTGTCCCCACCGCTTACCGTGCCTTCAAAAGCAATATCTCTCAGCTTTTCTTATAACTTTAATCGGAGGGGTTGTGTTTTGTTATGTCAAAAGAAAAAAGTAAGGAGGGGAAAACCAGTGGTGTAGATAACAAAAGCGTTGAGTTGGCGGTCAAAGAGATTCAGCAAAAATACGGGGATGGTTCGATTATGCGCTTGGGAGATGCGCGGAAAGTGGATGTGGATGTTATTCCCACCGGTTCAATTTCTTTGGACTTGGCTTTGGGAGTGGGCGGAGTGCCACGGGGCCGAGTGATCGAAATTTATGGGCCGGAAAGTTCAGGTAAGACCACTCTGGCCTTGCATCTAGTTTCGGAAGTCCAAAAAATGGGCGGAGTAGCCGCCTATGTCGATGCTGAACATGCTTTGGATCCGGATTACGCTAAAAAGATTGGAGTAAAAGTGGCTGATCTTTTAATTTCCCAGCCGGATCATGGCGAACAGGCTTTGGAAATTGTGGAAACTTTAGTCCGTTCCGGAGGGGTAAGTTTAGTAGTGGTGGATTCGGTGGCCGCGCTTACTCCACGGGCGGAAATTGAGGGCGAGATGGATCAGCAACACATGGGCTTACAAGCCAGACTGATGTCTCATGCTCTACGCAAGTTAACCGGTACTGTTTCTAAAACTAACACGACCCTCCTATTTATTAACCAGATTAGACACAAGATCGGGGTGATGTTTGGTTGTTTAAATTATAAGAGCGCAATAAATATAAATGGCCAGAAAAATGAGTGGATTGGGCGAGTGGTGAATCAAAAAAAGAACTTAAATGTTTTAAGTTTCGATTGGAAAAAGAATAAAGTAGTTCCCAAACCAATAACCGAATGGTTTAATAACGGTAAAGCTGATAAATTTTTACAAATAACAACTTATAAACCATCAGGAAATGGTAGAGCACAAGTTTCATGTACACCAAATCATCCGGTACTGACTCCGGTTGGCTGGCGCAGAGCCGAAGAATTAAAAAATGGAGATAAGGTTATGATAGGAGTTCAATATAGACTAAATTCTTTTCAGTTGGAAGTCATTCGCGGCAGCCTTTTAGGAGACGGTGCTTTAAGTTTTTCTGCCAGCAATCATCTGGGAGTTCGTTTTAGAATGGGGCATGGAGAGAAACAAGAGAATTATTTAAGGTGGAAAGCATCATTATTTTCAAACATCAAACAGTGTATTACTAAAAATAAAAAAGGTGATATATTTTGTGATTTGACTCCATTGCCGGAACTTTATTCATTAAGAAATGAAATGTATCGAGGTAAATATAAGTTTTTAACGCCAGAATTTGTTTCTAATTTAAGTCCGTTATCTCTTGGAATCTGGTATATGGATGATGGGCATTTGGATATTAGAGATTCCGGAAAAGGAAGAATTGCTATCTGTGCGGAGGCGATTCATCCGGACAGCAGAGAACTATTGAAAGGAATTTTGGAAACTAAATACGGCATAATAACCCGATTAGGCAAACAAGGGTATAAAGCAGTTTTATTCTTTGATCAAAGTAATTCCGATAAATTTATGCAACTTGTTAGGAAATACATACATCCTTCCATGAAATACAAACTTCTATCACAGCATCATTACTACTTCAACATCAAATCTCAATTTAGTGAAGTGATTTGGAGACCATTAGCCGTGCCAGTTATTGATATACATGAAAAGCCGAAAACTAAAAGTATGATGCGATTTGATATGGGCATCCGAGGCACACACAATTTCCTTGCTGATGGGATTATTGTCCATAATAGCCCGGAAACCACTACTGGTGGATTGGCTTTGAAGTTTTACTCTTCGGTGCGGATTGAAATTCGCCGGGCGGCGCAGATTCAGTCTGGAGAAAAAATTATCGGCAATCGCACCAAAGCCAAAATTGTCAAAAACAAAGTGGCCGCTCCTTTCAAGGTGGCCGAGTTTGATATTCTCTACAACGAAGGTATCTCCCGCTTGGCGGATTTAATCAACACCGGAGTAACTTTGAATGTAGTCAACAAAGCCGGAGCTTGGTATAACTTTGGCGGACAGAAACTGGGGCAGGGCATGGATGGTTCGAGACAATTTTTAAAAGAGAATCCCAAAGTGGAAAAAGAAATTCTCGGAGCGATTAAAAAAGCGGTAGTGACTCAAGAAGTTTAGATTTAGCGGTGGGTCTGCCACTTATTTCAAAGAATCACTCGTCGATAAATAATACTCGATTTTTTCATCAAGCCGACAAAAATTGGTACCCCGTCTAAGAATCCGACCCAATTTTCTGTGACCGGCTTGATTTCAGAAAGTCTTCGTTTATTTATTCCGACGAGCTCATATTTTGAAATAAGTGGCAGACCCACCGCTTTTCTTTGTTTTTGAGCATTCAAAAACCCGGCTTTTGTCCGGGTTTGGGTTTGCGCCTGCTTCTGACAGGAATGGGTTTAAAACTTTGCCGAGATTTAATATTTCAAAAATTAAACTGACTATTGGTTGGATTACGGTTTGAAAATTTAAGAAAAAACTTCTGTGTTAGTCGAGTTCGAGGCAAAAGATGAGTACCTGGCGAGCCATATATTCATATGGTGAGCCGGAAACGGAATCTTTTAACGAAGAACTCGGCTAACCCGAAGGGCGGGCCGCCAGCTTAACTTTCTTAAGTAAGCCCGGCACACACAGGAGTTTTTACTATTTGCGAGTTTGGTTTCGGGTGTATGGCATGAGCGCCATGAAGCGGGCGTTTTTGACGGCTTGAGTAATTTGGCGCTGGTGCTTGGGACAGAGGCGGTTGCGCTTACCAGGGAGGACTTTAAACTGGCCCGACACAAATTTGCGGAGAAGTTTAACTTCTTTGTAATCGATCGTATTCGCTTTTTCTTGGCAAATATCACAGACCATATTTTTTTCGAAAACTAGTTATAAAGTCGAAAGTCCATAATGTTCTTAAAGTTTTAATACTTGATGAACTTTATAACTTTATGAACTAGAACGGTATATCTTTTAAATCTATCTCGGCTTCTTCAATTTCATTATCGGAAATAATCGGTTGGGTGGGTTCGTCTTCATTGATGACCGGAATTTCTTCCATCCCATCTTTGGGGACGGCTTTAACCGGTTGAGAGGTAAATTTTTGACTGGTATTTCCGGAGTTCCAGGGAGTATTGTAAGAACTTTCGGAGGATCCAGACGAAGCTGAACGGGGTCCCAACTGTAAATTTTCGGCCACTATTTCCGTGCGGTAGCGCTTCTGATTATCTTGTCCCATCCAACTGCGGGTTTGCAGTCTGCCCTCAATCATCACTAATCCGCCTTTTTTTAAGTATTGGTTGGCGATTTGGGCTAACCGGCCCCAAAGGACCACACTGTGAAATTCAGCCTGTTTCTGTTTTTGTCCGCTTTGGTCGGTCCACATTCTATCAGTGGCCACTCTTAAATTGACCACGTCCTGCCCGGTGGACGTAGTCCGGCTTTCCGGATCTGCCGCGAGTCGGCCGATTAAAATGACACGATTTAGGTTCATTGCTTCGCTATCTACTAGTTACCAATTAATTACGAATTTACGAATAAGATTTATTAGTATATTAGTAAAAGATTAGTAATTAGTAGATTAAATGTTGCTGATAACTTCTTCGATTTGCTTTTCCATCACTTCCGGTTTGATTTCTTCTTTAGGCTTACTTTCCGCTTTAGGCGGAGTGTGGGTTCTGGCGCGGGGTTTGGCGGAATGATCTCTGATGCTCCTTAAAACTTTTTGATTTTCTTTAACCTTCAAAATGAGGGAGCGCAAAACCGTTTCATCCAGCTTTAGGCCATCTCTCAACTGGTCGGCCCCTTCGGTTGGCATTTTGAAATTGAGCGCTCCAAAATAAGAATACCTTTTATGATCAATTGGATAAGAAAGATGCTGTTTTTTTACCGGGCGTGAACTGGTCACTGCTCCACCAAGCCTGGTAATCATGCCCTCAATTTCCTGAACTTTTTCGCCAATCTGCCCCTCTTCCAATTCCAACAAGAGGTGAAATCCCAGCTCATAACTTTCCATTTTTGGTTCGATATTTTCCATAACAATAATTGGCTAATGTTAGCAAGATAATGTTGGAAAGTCAACAATACGAAAGCCCTGAAAGGGCGGAATAAAAAGGTGAGATGTCGACGATTCTGATGAGTTGGCGCAATTTCAGTTAAATCTTTATCTCAACAACATCTCCATCCTGAATTATATAGTCCCGGCCGACCAATTTAAGAGTGCCGTTTTCGCGGGCTTTACCCCAAGAGCCAGCTTCCACTAATTTTTGCCAAGGGATTACTTCGGCGCGGATAAAAAGTTTTTCAAAATCGGTGTGAATGGCGCGGGAGGCTTTGGGAATGAGGGCGTTTTTCTCGGCGGTCCAAGCGCGGGTTTCGTCTTCTCCGGTAGTGAGAAAAGTAATTAAGTTCAAAGCGCGGTAGGATTTTTTAATTAGGGTGTCTAATCCAGACTCTTGGAGCCCCATTTCCTCTAAATATATTTTTTGCTCTTCGGGAGATGATTCGGAAAGCAAAAGTTCAAAGTTATTGCACAAAACTACATATTCGTTTTCGCTGATGGCTTGTTTAGTTTTTTCGTCTGGCGTCCACTGATCTTTGAGCTGTTTTTCTGAAACATTAAAAACGAAAATAGTTTTCTTTTCTGTCAAAAGACTTAATTCAGGCAAATCTTCTGCTTGTCTCTTGGTTGCTTGTTTCTTGTCTCTTTTTTCCTTGGATTCCAAATCGGCCAGTTCCAGTTCCGTTTCGATTACCTCAATATCATTGGCTGGATCAATTTTTTGATGAAAATGAGTAATGTTTCCATCTTCGAACACTCTGACCACTTGAGTGATAGCGTCAACTTCGCGAATGTTAGACAAAAATTTATTGCCCAGACCTTCGCCTTCGGCCGCGCCTTTGATCAGTCCGGCAATGTCAATAAACTCAATGGCCGTTGGGACAATCTTTTTAGAGTTGGAAAGCTTAGCCAAAATCTCCAGACGCTTGTCCGGTACTTGGACAATTCCCACATTTGGATCAATCGTAGTAAAAGGATAGTTCGAAATATCAATCTGTTTTTTGGTCAGGGCTTTAAAGAGGGTAGATTTCCCCACATTCGGTAGCCCGACAATTCCGATGGCCAGTTTTGAGCTCGACATGATTTGGTGTAATTGGCAGGAAACCAGATACATCTAGCTTTTCCTGTGTGCCAACT
>Ga0155300_117_pt6 | contig 47806 bp, 49 predicted proteins | sample RifCSPhighO2_02_FD_106268 | JGI IMG/M metagenome (GOLD analysis project Ga0155300, IMG submission 106268) | Candidatus Yanofskybacteria bacterium RIFCSPHIGHO2_02_FULL_43_15c | reverse complement strand
TCGGCCGCGTATCCGCCTAAAATACGCAGAAAAATGTATTTCCTGGTCGAACAGGCCGGAAGAACAATTAAGGAGGTCTGCGGCCTGTATTTCATATCAAAAAAGACATATTACAAATGGCGGGCCATTAATCGAGGCATCCGAGAGTATATTCCAAAGAAAGAGCATCCCCAAAAGAAAATTAAAGGCGAAGTTAGGATTTGTATCGAGAAAGAAAAGTTGAGACTAAACTATGGGCCCAAAAAGATGAGGTTTTTGGTTAGGCGTAGATTCGGCATTACAATATCAACCACAGCCATCTACAAGTTTTACCTGAAGCGTGATCTGGTCAGAAGGCCGCAGAAAAAGCTTCCCTGGTATCAACCCCTGAAAGAGCGCATAATCCCCGAAAGTCCAGGAGAAGTGGTCCAAACCGATGTTAAATATGTCTGGCTGGATAACCAAAGAAAATATCAGCATACATTCATAGATATCTTTACCGGCTTCCATCACGCGGTTATCTGCGATACATTAGAAGCTAAGGATACGATCGGATCTTTCCTTGAAGCTGAAAAAGTATTTCCTTTTAAAATATTGGGTATCCAGAGTGGCAACGGGTCTGAGAATAGAGGAGATTTTCATCAGTATCTTGGACAGAGAGGCGTGGCTCATTACTTTATTCCCAAATCATCACCTAATTGGGATGGAGCTGTTGAAAGAGCTCACGGAGTAATTGACCAAGAATTTTATTTAAATCCGACCCGACCATGGAAAACACTGAATGAATATTTACAATATCACAATTATGAGCGCATACGCGAAGGCAGATACTTAAATGGATTAATTCCGATCGAGAAATTTTCCCAATATCAGTCAAAAAGTGTCACCTCTTAAGGTTAGCTGGACGCTTGAGTTGACTTATATAATAATTCTGCTAATATAAGCTAATCAGCCGTAGAAAGTGGGCATGTCGCTCCGCCTCCGTCAGCTGACGGAGGCGGACTAGCGCGTTATAAGCTCCCATTTGAGGATGATACTCTCCGCCTTGGGCGGATTGGTCGATCTACGGTAAGTAGATTTTTTGTTTATAGGTTATGAATCCCGTACGAAGTAGCCCTAACGGGTAATACGGGATGAGTAATTTATTAATGCTGTAGTATTGCTTTTCATATCTAAACTTATGATTCGTTTTTACTACTTCGTTCGGGATGAAGACCAAACAACAGAAAAAAGAGACAGTAAAAGATTTGTCAAAAAAAATGCCGGAAGCGGAGATGGTGGTTTTTACTTCCTATAGCCGGACGGGAGAAAAAGGTCTTTCGGTAGCCAAAATGCGGGAACTAAAAAAAGTTCTCCGCGGAATGGGTGCGGAATATGTGGTGGCCAAGAAAAACCTAATTAGGATTGCCGCCGAACAGGTGCATTTTGGAGAGTTGGTGGATGTGGGAAGTTTTGACGGGTCGGTTGGAGTGGTAGTTGGACCTAAAGAAGGGGATAGTGTTGCTTTGTCGAAAAATGTTTATGACTTTGCCAAAGTTAATCCGGTCTTTAAAGTTTTAGGGGCTATTCTTGAAAAAAAATATTTGAATGCTGACAGCTTTAATGAATTGGCCAAGTTACCTTCCAGAGAAATTATGCTTGGCCGAATGCTTGGCATGACGCAGTATCCGTTGACGGGCCTGATGAATGTTTTGCAGGGCAACATTCGCAATTTGTTGGTATTGCTTTCTAACCTTAAGAAATAAAATTAATTAAACAAATAATATGGAAAAATATGCAGATTTAATCAAACAGATAGAGTCTATGTCAGTGTTAGAGCTTTCCGAGTTAGTGAAAGCTTTGGAGGAAAAGTTCGGAGTTTCGGCAGCCAGTTTTGCCGCTCCGGCGGCAGCCGCTGCTGGCGCAGGCGCCGGTGCAGCTGCCGAAGAAAAAGATAGCTTTGATGTCATCTTAAAAGAGGCTGGAGCGAACAAGATTCAGGTTATCAAGATAGTAAAAGACTTGACCGGCAAGGGCTTGAAAGAGGCCAAAGATTTAGTCGATGGGGCTCCCAAAGCAGTCAAAGAAGAAGTCAAGAAAGAAGAGGCGGAAACAATCAAAAAGCAGTTGGAAGAGGCAGGAGCGACAGTGGAGCTTAAATAACCTGTATATTTTTAAGATTGGTTGTAAAGAAAAAGACCCTAATAGGGTCTTTTTCTTTACGTGTAAGGTTGTTTTTAGAGTAGTTAAGAACTCAAGAAAACCAATATCTAACTAAATTTCTGAAGGCCTGAAAATGGCTTGTTGCGCCTGTGCCTGAGATAGAGCTAGAATCTACTAAAAGATACGAGATACTGGCTTTTTTGAGCCCTAGATGGCTCTAAAAGAGGAAGCTAACCATGCATTAATTATAGCAAAAAAAGGGTAGGTGTGTCAATGGGCTGCTTCGGTTAGTTTAACTCAATCTTCCAAATCTGATTATCTCCGGAGGAGAGATAGAGAACTTTATCGCCCAGAGCCGCATCGGTGAAGGAGGAAAGGTTAGAGGTTTTGTAAGTCATGACTAAAGAACCGGTGGTTTTGTCGAAGACGCGGATTTTTTTGTTGGTAAAATCAGCGAAGTAAATATGGGGGGAGTCTTTGCCGATCAGCATCTTTGAGGAGGCAGAAATTTTAGCATTTAAATTAATTTTAGCTTCTTCTTTGCCTTTAAAATACCGAATGATAGTGCCATCTGAACTAAGGATATAAACGTTTCCGTCCACGGCGATATTTTGCGGATCAGAATCGGTTAAGCCGCCCAGCCAAAGCCGCTTTTCTTTCCCGCCCGTCATGGCGTCAGCATATTTGTAAATGGCACGGCCGTCTAAGGCATAAAGATTGCCTTCATAAATAGCAGAATCTTTGACGGTCAGGTTGAGGAGTAATTCCGGTAAAGAGATTTCAGTTTGGGCATCTTGGGTAATTTTGAACACTTTTTTTTCGGGGTTAATGGCCAAGAGATCTTCTTTGAAAACAAGAATTTTGTTAACCGTGGCTGCCGCGTTGGAAAAAGAAGAGAAAATCTCCGGTTGGCGATTGCTGACCAAATCAAGACGGTCTAAAAGGGAATTTATTTTATCTTTCAGTTCTTCTGTTTTTTTATTTTCTTTTAAGTTAACAAGGGAAGACAAGGAAAGGCCAAGCAAGTCTCTGGCGGAGTCCGTTTCGTTTTGCGTAACCTTTATTTCCGCCAACTTTAAGTTTTCTTTGGCGGAGTTGAGGACTGATTCTTCGGGATTGTTTTGCAGAAGTGTTTTGGCTCCCCAAATTCCTCCCAGCAAGATAACCACCACCAAGGCGATACCTTTCCATGACTGGTTGTGGTTTAGACTTTTGAAAGAGCGACGGGGAGTTATTTTTTCTCGGATTTTTTCTAAAATGTTTTGTCTTTTGGTGATGGACATGTCGGCGGAAGAGATTAGTTTGCCTTCTTTTTGTTTAAGGGTGGGCGGGGCCGGTTTTTCTTCCACGGCGGTTAGCTGAGGTGTGACCGGAACTTCATAAGCGCTCCGAATGGGGATTTCCGTTTCCGTTACTTTTTTAACTTCGATGTGAAAACCGCCGCAACTGAAATTTTTAGCGCTTTGATTGAGGGAGGCAAGATTGGCTAAAAATTCTTCCTGATTGTTTTTGACCAAGGAAAGTTTAATTGATTTTTCTCGGGCGGAAAGAGAACGGGTGGGGAAGAGGGCGAATAATTTGTCTCCCTCCTGGATTTTTCCGGAAATTACGCTGGAAAACTTTTTCTCTTCGGTCAGTTCTTTTTGGAAAAGGTCGATATTGTTGAGAATATCGATGATTTCTCCGGAGCGGGCGAGGAAGATTTTAAACTTGCCCAGTTTGGCAATATGAATATTTTCTCCGGCCATGGCTACCAGGCCAAGATCAAGCTGGAATTCTTTATTTTCGAAGAAGTCCTCCAGGACGTCGTTGAGTTTTTTGAGAGTGTGGTCGAAAGCCTTTTTGGGATGTTCTTCGGCGGAGCCATTTTCGGAGTAGTATTCTCTTTTGGCCAAGGAGGAAACCAAATTTAAAACATAAGCCATGTTTTCCTCTCCGTGTTTGAGGTGACCAACCACGTAAAGATGACCAAGATGTTTGGTTTTTTCGTCTCGGGGGCCGTATTCGAAACTGTCGCAATGAATGTTCGGTTCGGAAGGGCGATAAGAAATTTCTTTGGCAATTGGTTTGAGGAAAATCTTCTCCATTGAAAAACTTTGTCTTTGGTGATAAGTTTATTTGGACAATTTCATTATATTTTTAAATAATCCACATGTCAAAGCGAATTCTAGAAACACTATTTAATTCGAGGGCCAGAGTGCGTCTTTTGCGGTTTTTGTTTCGTAACTATCCGCAAAACTTTACGATTAAAGAACTGGTGGACCGGTTACAGGAGGACCGCCCGACGGTCAAAAAAGAAATAGATAGATTTACTGAAATAAAATTACTGGCTAATATTAAAACAAAAAACAGCCATGGTCAGGAGGGCTATGTTCTTAACAATGAATTTCAATTTATTCAGGAGTTGCGGGATTTAATTTTGAAATCCTCTCCGGCGGAAAAAGAAGAAATTACCTCTCGTTTAAACAAAATTGGACGAATAAAGCTGGCGGTGGTGGCCGGTTCTTTTCTTGACTGGGAAAATCCCCAGAATACCCCCACTGATTTATTGGTGGTTACTGATGATTTAGACCGGCGCAAGTTCGGCAACTTTCTTAAATACCTTGAGGCGGAAACAGGAGGGGAGGTTCGTTTCGTCGTCATGGAGAAGGACGAGTTTTCTTACCGTCTTTCTATGTTTGATCGTTTTGTACGGGTGCTTCTGGAGGGTCCGCACGAGAAACTAATCAATAAATTAGGAGTTTGAGGGCTCGTAGTTCAGTGGTAGAACGTTCGATTCACATTCGAAAGGTCAGAGGTTCAATCCCTCTCGAGCCCACAAAACAATTGTTTGTTTTGTGTTGGGATTGAACGCCGGAGCGATGTTTTGCCAGCAGGCAAAACCGCGAGGCGGTGGTTAGCCCGAGGCGAGCGGCGGCGAGCCGAGAGGCGAAACCAATCCCTCTCGAGCCCACATGTCGGATTATTTTATGAATTTTAAAGCCATTGGATTTGATTATGGTGGTGTGATAGCAGGCATTCCTGGTCCTGAATTTGAAAAAATGGTAATAAGTTTGCTTGGCGTAGAACTGAGGACATTTCAAGATGTTTACTTTGAGTTTAATCATCTAATGAATAACAATGTCTTATCCCCGGAGGACTTTTGGAAAAAAGTTACTGAAGAACTGGGGGTTTCTGATAAACATGGCGATTTAATGAAATTTATAAAAGAACTTCCTCATCACGAAATTAACGAGCAAGTTCTCGACCTTGTAGATAAATTGCGAGCTAGTGGCTACAAGACAGGGCTCTTGAGCAATAACACCATGGTAGCAGCAAACAGGTTTCGAGAGGCCGGACTCGTTAATCATTTTGATACCGTTGTTGTTTCGGCTGAAATTGGTTATAGTAAACCCCACCCCAAAGCATTCGAAATTTTTATTGAACGTCTCGGGGTGATGGCAGTTGAACTGATTTTCATTGATGATACCGAAAAAAGTTTGACTGTCGCGAAAGAAATTGGTTTTCATCCCGTCCTTTTTACTAGTTATGGATCGCTTTTGCATACTTTAGAATCTATAGGAATTAAGATTTAAGAATTTGCCGCCAAAGAAAAACTTAAAATTGTCAAAGTTTAGAATTTCGGTTCGGAATTTTTGGCCAAACTCACGCCGCCGCAGGCGGCGAAATGCGTCCGAACTACTTTAAGAATAGTCCACCAACCAACTAAAAACCGCTTTAAAGCGGTTTTTAGTTGTCCACATTGCATTGTTGGAAGAGGGTGGTATATTGTAAGAGTATAGTGGTGAGAAGTGGATAGAAGTGTTAATAAACCAGCTTAACTGTGGACAACTTTTATACAAGGTTCGACCTTGAATGTGGATAAGTTATGTTAATAGGCGAATATACTCATACAATTGACCCGAAGAAAAGATTGGCAATTCCAGCCAAGTTAAGAAAGGAACTGGGAGATAAGATGGTTTTAACCAAAGGCCTGGATGGGTGTTTATTCTTGTTTTCTTTAAAAGAGTTTAGAGTTTTTGCCGAAAAAATAGGCCAGCTTTCTTTTGTGCAGAAAGATATTCGAGAATTTAAAAGACTATTTTTGTCGGGTGCTTCCGAGGTGGAAGTGGATCAGTTGGGAAGGATCTTGATTCCTGATTATTTAAAAAATTATGCCCAGTTGGGAAAAGAAATTGTTGTTGCCGGTTTGTTTAACCGCTTAGAGGTTTGGGACAAAGCCAAATGGGAGGTGCATAAGAAAGGGTTGGAGAACGAGGCGGATAAGATTGCGGAGAAGTTGGGGGAGTTGGGGGTGATATAAAATTTGACCAAGGTTCGACCTTTTTGAAGATCCAAGGTCGAACCTTTAAGAAAGATGCATAAGCCGGTTCTTTTAGACGAAGTGTTGAATTATCTCGACCCCGGGCCCGGGATGAAGGTTATTGATGCCACGATCAACGGCGGGGGACACGGGTTAGCTATTGCGGAAAGGATTCAACCGGACGGAAAATTGTTGGGAATCGAGTGGGACAACGAAATATTTAAAAGCTTAAAGTTTAAAATTGAAAGTTTAGATTTAGAGAACATTACTTTAATAAATGACAGTTACGTTAATTTAAAAAAAATAGCGGAAAAAAATGGTTTTACGAAAGCGGATGGAGTTTTGTTTGATTTTGGAATTTCTTTCTGGCATTTGGAGAGTGGGCGGGGGTTCAGTTTTCAGAAAGATGAAATTCTGGATATGCGGTTCAGCCCGGATTTAGCCGTTTCTGCTTTGGAAATAGTAAATCAGTGGACGGAGAAAGAATTGGAAAAAGTTATTAAAGAATATGGGGAAGAAAGTTTTGCCAGACAGATTGCCAGAGAAATAACAGAAGAAAGAAAAGAAGGAATTATTAAAACCACCGGGCAACTGGTGGGAGTCATTAAAAAAGCGGTGCCGAATTGGTATGCCAATCGAAGATTACACCCTGCTACCAAAACTTTCCAAGCTTTACGGATGGCCGTCAATCATGAACTGGAAAATATTGAAAAAGGAATACGGGCGGCGCTGGAAGTGCTGAAACCGGGGGGAAGATTAGCCGTTATCTCCTTTCATGGTTTGGAGGGCAAGGTGGTCAAGAAAGTGGCGATGGAAGCCAAAAAAGAGGGAATTTTAAAAATTATAACCAAAAATGTGATCCGGCCAAGTTGGGAGGAAATTAAAAATAATCCGAGAGCCAGAAGCGCAAAATTACGAGTCTATGAAAAACAAATTATTTGAAGATAAACCCTTTGAATCCAAGAATATTTTTGCTTTGCCCTCTGAAGCGGTGGTGGCCAAAGAAGCGGGCCAGTTTAAAATTTCTCATCTTAATCTTCTTTTGGTTGTTCTAATTGGGGTTCTTGGAATTTGGTATGCGCTTTGGACTAACTTTATTATCTCCGCCGAATACCGAGAAAGACTGGCCAAGGAAAAATTGGAAGGCTTAATGTCGGAAAACAACCAACTCTTGTCTGACAAATCGAGTTCGGCTAATCTGGGGGCATTGCTGGTCTTTGCCAAGCAGTCCGGAATGATTGAACAGAAAAACATTGAATATCTCTTTGACCGGCAAGACGTGGCCCATGCTGAGTAAATGGCGCATTAATTTATTCACCGTAGTTTTATTTGGGGCGGTTGGCCTTATTTTTTATCGTCTTTTTTATCTCACTTATCTCCAGCATGACGTTCTTAGTAAAATAGCAGAGGGTCAGTACCAAAACCAACAAGAAAATTCGGTTAGGCGCGGCCATATTTATATCCGGGATTTAAGTACCGGAGAAAAACAACTGGTGGCTCTGCAAAAATCTTTCCCTTATGTTTTTTCCAAGAAAGACGGCCGGTTTAAGATCGTGGACAAAAATCCTCCGCCCGCAGAGGTGGAACGTCTTCGACAGGAAAGCGGCCAAGAAACTAGTCTCGGTTATGAGGATGGGCGATATTATCCGGAAGGTTCTTTTTTGGCTCAAGTTTTGGGTTTTTTGGGTTTTGATGAGAACAGGCGGGTGGGGCAATACGGATTGGAGGCTTATTATGATGAAACCATTAGGAAAGAAAATGATCTTATCTTAACCATTGATAAAAATATTCAGTCGTTTGCGGAAAAAGAGCTCGATTATCTGTTGGATAAATGGCGGCCGGTTTCCGGAACGGTAATTGTCCAGGATCCCCAAACGGGAGCGATCTTGGCCATGGCCGGTTCTCCCAGTTTTGATCCCAATAACTACGGCAATTATCCTTTGGGAAATTTTGTCAACAAGGCTGTGCAGGAGGCCTTTGAGCCCGGCTCTTCTTTTAAACCCATTACGATGAGCGGAGCCTTGGACAAGAAAAAAGTAACGCCCGAAACCACCTATTTTGATACGGGAGAAGTGGAGATTGCCGGTTATAAAATTAAAAATTTCAACGAAAAAAGTTTTGGAACACAAACCATGAGCCAGGTTTTGGAGAAGTCTTTAAACACGGGAGCGATGTTCGTGGAAAGTCAGCTGGGGGACGATGATTTTTTGAATTACGTGATCAATTTTGGCTTTGGACAGGCGACGGGGATTGATTTGGCCGGGGAAGCGGCGGGGGACACTTCTAATTTGTATTCCAAGAGGAAGATTAACTTTTTGACGGCCTCTTTTGGGCAGGGGATTTCCGTTACCCCCATCCAGCTGGTCAACGCTTATTCGGCTATCGCTAACGGAGGCAAGTTGATGCGGCCGTATGTGGTGAAAAAAGTGGTTAAGCCCAGCGGGGAGACAAAAGAGACCAAACCGGAAGTGATCGGCACTCCTATTTCCGAAAAAACTTCCGCCCAAGTTAAGGCGATGTTGGTGGGAGTGGTGGAGAAAGGGTTTGATAAAGCCAAAGTAAAAGGTTACGACGTGGCGGCCAAGACCGGGACGGCCCAAATTGCTTCTCCCAAAGGCGGCTACTCTGAAGAGTTTATTCATGATATGGTTGGTTTTGCTCCCGCTTTTTCTCCGCGTTTTGTCGTTTTAATTAAAATGGATAAGCCGCAGGGGATCAGATTTGCGGCGGACAGCCTCTCGCCGTCTTTAGGAAATATCACCAGATTTTTGTTAAACTATTTCCAGATCCCGCCGACCAGGCAATAAATTTAATTAAAATAAGAAGTTATCCACATTTATTGATTTTTCATTTTGATGGTGGTAATATGTAGTCATACACGCCCCGGCTAGCTGAGAAGCCCGCCGGGGTTTAAATTTACCTTGTTTTTGGCTGTTATTTTGATAAAATTATGAAATGTCAACTATTCTCTTAATTGATGGCGAAAATTTTAAGGCGAAATTAGCCGATGTTTTTAAAGATTAGAAAATGAAATCAATTCTTCAAAAAATATTAACGTTACTGGCCAAGAAATATTTAGCTAAATATAAACCCAAGATAGTGGCGGTGACGGGGAATACCGGCAAGACCTCGACAAAAGAAATGATTGCGGCGGTTTTAAGATCGGAATTTAAAATTCGGATGAGCGGAGGGAATTTGAATAACGAGTGGGGGGTGCCCTTGGCGATTTTGGGGGATTATGCGGAAGAATATTATGAAAAAGGCGGGACGCTTAGTTTTTGGTTGAAGGTGATTGGCAAGAGTTGGGCGGGTTTGTTCTTTGAAAAAAGTTATCCTGAAATTTTGGTTTTGGAATACGGGGCGGATCGGCCGGGAGATATTGCCAAATTGGCCAAAAATTTTAAGCCGGATGTGGCGGTGGTGATGGCCATTGGAGAAATTCCGGTCCATGTGGAATATTTTTCAGGGCCGGAAGAGCTGGCCGAGGAAAAGTCAAAATTGGTGCAGGTCTTGGAGCCGGCGGATTTTGCGGTTTTGAATTACGACGACTTTGCGGTTTTAGAAATGAAAAGTAAAACTAAAGCACAGATTAAAACATTTGGATTTGGAGAGGGGGCAGAGGTGCAAGTTTCTGATTTTGATTTTAAGGTTGGTTCGGCTGGCGAACCGCAAGGGGTTGTTTTTAAAATCTATACTGACCAATCAGCCATACACCTACCTGAAAACTTCCGAGCGAGAGCGACGACCGAGCGGGAGGGAGGAAGTAGTGAGCCCGGCAGGGCGAATCCAGGGTCGAGAGTGGGTGATATGGCTGATTGGCTGGAGATTAAAATAAATGGCTCCTTAGGAAAATCGCAGGCTTGGGCTGCATCAGCCGCCACGGCGGTTGGCTTGATTTTCGGCCTGAATTTAGATAAAATAAGCGATGCTTTGGCTCTCTATCACGGGCCGGCCGGCCGGCTGAGAATTCTGAAGGGAATTAAAAACTCCTGGCTGGTTGATGACACTTACAACGCCTCTCCTGCTTCTATGCATTTGGCTTTAGAAACTTTAAAATCTTTGCCGGCTCAACGGAAAATCGTGGTGTTGGGAGATATGTTAGAGTTGGGAAAGTACAGTATTCAGGCCCATCGAGATGTTGGTAACTTTGCCGGCACTTTCGCTGATTTACTAATCACGGTTGGGGCAAGAGCAAAATTTATGGCCGATGCGGCGGGAAATCAAATGCCAAAAGAAAATATTTTGAGTTTTGATACATCCGCTGAAGCATCAGGGGTAGTTAAGGAGTTGATCAAGGATGGGGACTTAATTTTAGTGAAAGGTTCGCAGGGAATGCGGATGGAAAAAATTGTGGAAGAAATTATGGCCGAGCCGGAAAAGAAAAGAGAATTGCTGGTTAGACAAAGCAAAAGATGGTTAGAAAAATGAAGGCGCATTCGTCTAGTGGTCAGGACACATGCTTCTCAGGCATGTAACAGGGGTTCGATTCCCCTATGCGCTACTTGACTTGAGTGTGTCAAATTTAGTATAATATGAGTATAAAAGCGGGGTTTGAAAAAACCTTTTAACAATAACATTTAAAGAAAAGAAAGGAGGGCTTATGGAGCCCCAGGCAGTAAAAGAAGTAGTTTTAGATCCCGAAAGGAGGGGCTCCGAAGTTCTCGGCTTCGAACGCCGCCTCACGGGAAAGATTGTCGGCCAGGATCGAGCGGTTCGCAGAATCGTGAACATGTACCAGATTTATCTGGCAGGTATGGCTATGCCCGGCCGTCCCATCGGCAATCTGCTGTTTCTAGGACCAACCGGTTCGGGGAAAACCAGGGTCGTTGAGGCCTCGGCCGACATCTTGTTCGGCAGTCCTCGCGCCTTCATCAAGATTGATTGCGCCGAGTTTCAGCACAGCCATGAGATTGCCAAGCTCATCGGATCGCCTCCGGCTTACCTCGGACATCGCGAAACGCCGCCGATTCTTACTCAGGAAGCCGTCGATCAGTACCAGACCGATCAGTGCCGGTTTAGCTTCCTGCTCTTCGACGAGATTGAAAAGGCGAATGTCACCCTGTGGCAATTGCTGCTCGGCATCTTGGACAAGGCAACACTCACTCTGGGCGACAATCGCAAAGTGGATCTGTCTCGCTGCGTGATCTTCCTGACCTCGAACCTCGGCGCAGTCGAGATGAGTGAGATGCTGAGCGGCGGAATCGGATTCACATCGGGCGTGCGGACAGACGAGACGAATCTCGCCGATATCGACCGGAAGATGTACCACGCGGCCCTCGACGCGGCGAAGCGCAAGTTTCCGCCCGAGTTCATGAACAGGCTCGATAAGGTCGTGGTGTTCCGTACCCTGAATCAACAACATCTCCGGCAGATCCTGGACATCGAACTCAACGACGTTCAGAACCGCATTATAGCGTCGCAGTCCGGCAAACAGTTCATCTTCAGGTGCGCGGGAGGAGCGAAGGAGTTTCTGCTTCGGGAAGGCACGGATCTGAAGTACGGCGCGCGTCACTTGAAACGCGCGATCGAGCGGCATCTCGTCTACCCGATCTCGAACCTGATCGCGACCGGACAGATTGGCCTGGGCGACGTAATCAAAATCGATCTGGGTCCGTCCGGCGACAAGCTGGTCTTTTCGAAAGAGCGGCGGGCAATGTCATGTTCGCTCTAAAACAAACGGGTATGACTCGCCCCCACCTATTGAGGCCTGGCCTCAATAGGTGGGGGGCTTTTTTTTGTTCTTGCAAAAGTCTCAATATTTCGTTATTATCCATAAATCATGAGTTTTGCCGTCATAAAAACCGGGGGGAAGCAATATAGGGTCTCGGAGGGGGATAAGCTTTTGATTGAAAAAATTACTACTCCGGCGGGGGAGGAGTTTGATTTTGAAGAGGTTTTGCTGGTTGTCCCCGTGCCGAAGTTGTCTTCTGTTGAAAACGAGTCCCAAGAAATTAAAATTGGCCAGCCGTTAGTAGAAGGAGCTAAAGTGAGAGCTAAAGTTTTGGCTCACCAAAGAGCAGGGAAAAAGATCGTTTTTAAATATCACTCCAAGACTCGTTACAAAAAGAAAAAGGGGCACAGACAGCCTCAAACTAAAGTCGAAATACTAAAAGTCATCCTCTAAACGGTTCAAGATTCGACCTTTCTGAAGATCCAAGGTCGAACCTTTTAGGCTAATTATTTCCTGTTCTTAAAAGCGTGGTGGAGAGTAGCCGGATCGGCGTATTCCAAAGTAGATCCGCTGGCTAAACCCTTAGCCAAGCGGGTTGTTTTTATGTTTAACGGTTTGAGCAACTCTTCCAGATACAAGGCGGTGGTTTCGCCGGCGGTTTGCGGGTTAGTGGCGATTATCACCTCTAAATCTAGTTTCCCATCAAGGCTCGACCTTTTTTCAGATCCAAGGTCGAACCTTTTAGAAATTCTTTCCACTAGCTCTTTTATTTTTAAGCTTTGCGGCAGAGAACCCTCCAATGGGTTAATTACTCCCCCTAAAACATGATAAACCCCCCGGTACAAGCCCGTTTTTTCCACCGCTTCCAGGTCGGTAATTTTTTCTACGATGCATATTTCAGTTTGATCTCTTTTGGGATCAGCGCAAATAGAGCAGTGGGAATTTTCAGAGAAGTTAAAACAATTTTGACAAAGATTAATTCCCTCGGAAAGACTGAAAATGACTTCCGCCAAATTGGCCAGTTCTTCTTTTGGCCAATTTAAAAGCCCCATGGCAATACGCATCGATTGGCGCGGGCCGATGCCTTGTAGTTTTGAAATATATTCTACAACTTTTTTAAACTTTGATGACATAATTTCAAGGCTCGATCTTTTTAAAGAGTTAAAGCAAAAGTCTTTGCTTTAACGGTCGAGCCTTCTCTAATTAGCTGTATTAAATACCTTTGGCTAAGTTTTTAAACGAAACACTGTCTTCGTCAAAGAAAAGTTCGACTTTACCGGTGGGGCCGTTGCGGTGTTTTTCGATCATAATTTCGGCGATACCCTTTTTCTCGGTGTCTTTTTTGACTTTATCTTCGCGGTAAATCAGAAGGACTACGTCGGCATCTTGCTCGATACTGCCGGAAGAACGCAGGTCGGATAATTTCGGCCTTTGATCGGTGCGCATTTCCGGACTGCGGGAAAGCTGGGAGAGAGCCAAAATGGGAATATTCAACTCTTTGGCCAAAGCCTTTAATCCTCGGGAAATTTCAGTAATCTGCTGGACTTCATTGTCGGTGGAATGGGTGGGGTGAATTAGTTGTAAGTAATCGATAACCAACAATTCCAAACCGTGTTCGGCTTGCAGGCGGCGGGCCATAGTACGTATTTGTAAAATAGTAGGCGAGGGAGTATCGTCGATAAAAATCGGTGTTTGGGCTAAGCGATCAAGGGCGATGGCGATTCTTTCAAAGTCGTTTCCTTCTCCTTCGGAAGACAACCGACCGGTGCGTAATTTCCATAAATTAATGTTGGCTTCAGCGGCGATCAGGCGGTCCACAATTTGTTCTTTGGCCATTTCAATACTGCAAATTCCCACTGGCGCTTTTTCATGCTGGGCGACGTGTTTGGCGATATCCAGTGCTAAAGTGGTCTTACCCAAAGAAGGTCGGGCGGCCAAAACAATTAAATCCGATTTTTGCAGACCGGCCAGATAACCGTCGAGATCATAAAAACCGGTGGCTTGGCCACGCAGTTTGCCGTCTCCTTTATGGAGACGGTCGAGGCGGTCAAAAGCCTCTTTAATCATGGGCCCGCCGATATGAGCAAAGGAAGATTGGCTTGATTTTTGAGAAATGGAAAAAAGCTTTTGTTCGGCCTGATCAAGAATTTGTTCAATTTCCTCCTCTTCTTGGTTGCTTAAGCCGATAATATGATGGGCGGAATCGATTAGGTCTCTTAAAATCTTTTTGCGCTCTACAATTTTAGCGTAGTGAAGTACATGGGATGAGGTGGGGACAGTATTGACCAGAGAAGTCAGGTAGCCGGTTCCGCCGATGGCTTCCAGTTGTCCCATTTCCTCCAGCTTGTTAGATAGGCTTAAAAGATCAATTGGCTCTCTTTTTTCAAAAAGAGCAATCATGCCGGTAAAAATCAGCTGGTGGGCGCGGCCATAAAAATCTTCCGGGCGGAGAAAATCAATAATACGGTTGATTGATTCTTTATCGAGTAAAACAGAACCGAGGGTCGATTTCTCGGCTTCGATGTTTTGCGGAGGTAGCTGATTGTTATTAAAAACTTGGGAGGTTTTTTGTGGCGGCATAAAAATTTGGATGCCTCATTATATAAAAAAATTCCGGGTAACGGAATTTTGGAAGGGGATAAGGTGTGGAGGAAAACTATTTTTTAGGTTTCACCAAAGTTCCGTAGATGGTGTCGTCGATTTGGTAGCCGAGGGATTCGATTTGGGAGCGAAGCTGGTCGGCAGAGGTAAAATCCTTTACTTCTCTTGATTTCTCTCTTTGGTCTATTAACTCTTGAACTTCGGATGGATAAATAATTGGTTCCGGCACTATTCCAAGCACTTTTTCAAAAAAGTTCAGTATTTTTATTAGTTCAACCATGGCTACCCGTTTTGTTTCAATTTTCGGGTTGGTTCGACGGATCAGTTCAAAAAATGCGCCAATAGCTTCCGGTGCATTAAAATCATCGTCCATGGCCTTAATAATTTTATGGTATGTTTCTTTTGTTTCTTCACTATTTTCTTGATTACTTAAATCTTTTCCTTCAAATTGGCGCAGTTTATTTCTAAACTCGTTTATTCTCATCACGGCCGCTTCGGCTTGTTTGAGAATTTCTTCGCTGAAGTCCAGTGAGGAGCGGTAGTGGGCGCTTAAGAAATAAAAACGGAGGGTTTCGGACGAGTAGATTTTTAAAGCCTCGTTTAAAGACATAAAGTTTCCCAGCGACTTAGACATTTTCTTTTCTTTATTGACCAAGAAGGCGCTATGCATCCAGTATTTAACAAAAGGTTTAATGCCGGAAGCCGATTCCTGCTGGGCGATTTCCGCTTCGTGATGGGGGAAAATCAAATCCTGGCCCGCACCATGCAGGTCGTATTGGGGTCCGAAATATTTTTCGGTAATGGCCGTGTCTTCAATATGCCAGCCCGGTCTGCCTTTTCCTAATTCGCTTTCCCAAGCCGGTTCGCCTGCTTGCGGTGAGCCTGTCGAATCCATTTTAGAGAATTTCCATAAAGCAAAGTCTCCTTTATTTCTTTTGTTGATACTTTCATCAATGCGGCTAGTCGCGTCTTCTGCTTGTTCGGCAGTTCTGCCGGACAGCTTACCGTAATCAGAAAAAGTGGAAAGATCAAAATACCAGCCGTCGTCTTCGATCTTGTAGGCATGACCTTTGGCAATCAAAGTTTTGACCTGTTGCATAACTTCCAGGATGTGGTCGGTGGCGCGGGCATATTGGCTAACTCCATTGATTCCAACTTCAGCCACATCTTTCAAAAAGATTTCTTCATATTTTTTGGCAAAGACCAGCGATTCTTGACCCATTTCTTGAGAGCGGAGAATTATTCGGTCGTCGATATCGGTGATGTTTTGGATGTATTGCACCTCAAAGCCGATATGGCGGAGATATTTGGCGACCACATCAAAAAAGACGAAAGTACGAGCATTGCCGATGTGGATGTAGTCATAAACCGTCGGACCGCAGACAAACATGCGGACTTTTTTGTCTTCTCTTGGCGCAAATTCTTCCTTTGTTTTACTTAATGAATTATATATTTTCATATTATCTGTGGACAACTTTTGTACAAGGTTCGACCTTGTATGTGGATAACTTTTAGACTAGAGAAGGAAAAATATGGAGATGGATAAGAAGGCCATCACGGCAAAAGCCAGATGTCCCCAAAAGTTCAGATACTTCGAGTTGGTAAACTTGCCCATCACTTTTTTGTTGTTGGCCATATGAAGAATCATAAAAATGATAATGGGGGAGATGGTGCCGTATAAGATGGCCGTATAAAAAAGGGCTTTGATGGTGTGGAATCCCAAAAGAGGGATCAGTAAACCAATAACTGTCGAAACTAAAATTACTCCATAAAATTCTTTGGCTTTGGTGAAAGTTTTGTTAAGCCCGTTCGGCCAGTTGAAGACTTCGGCCACAATATAAGCGGCGGAACCAGCCAAAACGGGAATAGCTAAAAATCCGGAACTGACAATGCCCAGGGTGAAAAGTAAGTAAGAGAAGTCTCCAGCCAACGGCCGTAAAGCCTCGGCGGCGTCTTTTAGAGACTCTACATTATGTAATCCAGCTCTAAACAAGGTGGCAGAGGTAAGGATGACGATAAAGAAAGTGATTAAATTGGAAAATATCATGCCGATACGCGTATCCGTTTGCAAAATCTTCAGCTCCTCCTCATTGGCGGGTTTTAAACGACAAAGACGGCCCGGCTTGCATTGTTCGATAATTTTTTCTTCTACCTCCTGGTTAGCTTGCCAGAAAAACATATAAGGAGCAATGGTGGTGCCAAAGAAAGCCGTTAAAATTATGAAAAAGTCTTTACTGAAAGTAATATGGGGGACGATGAGATGATAAAAAATACGCGGCCAGTCTTGGTGAATGGTGAAGGCGGCAAAAATATAAGCCAACAAGCTTAACGTAAGCCATTTAAAAATGGTAAAAATCTTTTGATAGGGTAAGAAAATAGTGGCGGTTAAAATAACTAAAGTGATGAGAACGGCTCCTAACTTTTCCGGAATAGGAAGAATGGTGGCCACCGATTGAGCCATACCCGACATATCAGCGCCGATGTTGATGGTGTTTACTCCCACCATTAAAATAGCAATGGAAAGTAAAACCCAGCGCGGATAGAATTTTTTCATATTACCAGCCAGCCCCAAATTGGTCACTCGGCCGATGCGCCCGGCCATTTCTTGAACGGCAATCATTAGGGGTAAAGAAAAAAGAGCCATCCAGAGAGAGGATAAGCCGAAGCGGGCTCCAGCAATGGAATAAGTGGCGATGCCGGAAGGTTCGTCGTTAGCGGCGCCGGTAATAAAACCGGCTCCTAATTTTTTCCACAAGCTTTTTATTTTACCCATCTCGTCAAAGATTACTGTGCTTAATTCTAACAAAATTCATTAAAAATACCCAGCTTACTTCACAGAACCTTAACAACTATAAAGTATGGTGCGAATTAATGACCATTATAGCCAACTTTATTTTTATGGCTATTGCCATTGGCATTTCGGTGGCTATTCTTCCGGGGGTGGAAGTGGGTGTTTGGTCGGCTTTAGGGGCAGCGGTAGTGCTGGGGATAGTTAGTACTTTTATTCGGCCGATTTTACTGTTTCTAACTTTGCCGATCAATGTTTTGACTCTCGGTCTTTTTACTTGGGTCGTTAACGCACTTCTGATTTTGTTAGTGGCAGCGATTGTGCCGGGATTTAGAGTAAAAGGCTTTGGCTGGGCTTTGATTTTCAGTATTGTGCTGACGATTATTATTGGGATTCTGAAGGCGATATTTTAAATAATTTATTTCGTGACTTGCGATGTCAAGGAATATGTCAAGGAATAAAGAATAAAAAAAGCCCGAGAATTCGAGCGTAACCTACGATTTTAAGAGGCGATTTTTTTTGTCATTTTGTTTTCTTGTTTTCCAACGAGAAAAGAGATTATAGATATCCGCATCGAATGTCAATATGGACCTGACTTTAAAGAAATGGTAAATTATAAGTTGTTTTAAACTGATTCTTTAAAAAAGGAGACGGATGAGATTATAAGAAAGCTAAATTTGCCAGAAGCACATTTCCGCAATATTGGGTGGCAGCGGATGGTTCCGGACTTTTTGTCAAAGGTCTCAACGGCAGACCGGGTGTTCATTCGGCTAGGTGGGCAGGAGAGTGTGCTTCCACCGAAGAGATAATGAAATTTACTTTAAAAAAGATGGCCGGTATTCCGGTGGGGAAGCGGCAGGCTTACATGGAAACCTTGACTGTTCTTTTCCCTCCAGGAACAAGACATGGTTTTTGGGACTTCCAAGGGATATTGAGAGGAGAGATCGCTCTTCAGCCATCGCGCCAAAGCTTTTAAAATGTTAAAGGACTTTTTGGAAAATTGCGTAAAACACAAGCTCGCTTAAAAGCGGGTTTTTAATTGAAAACTTGTGAGTAGTTGGTACACTCTTGACTCGAGACTTAGTTAGCAGTCTTGACGTAAGACTGCTAAATGCTAAAATGGATACACAATGACAGATCGGCAGCAGGAAATACTGCAAATTTTGATTAAAGAATATGTCAAAAGAGCGGAGCCTATCAGTTCCAGTTTTTTGGCCGAAAAATGCGGCTTTGACTGCAGTCCGGCTACTTTGCGGGCAGAAATGATGGCTTTGGAAAAAAACGGCTATTTGCAACAGCCCCATACCTCAGCAGGACGTATTCCAACCGATAAAGCTTACCGTTTTTTTGTGGATAAACTGCTTCGAGAAAAGGAAAAAGAAAGCGCTTTACCGGAAAAAGATCGTCGAGTTATTGACCGAACCATCGAAGAATCGCCTCGTCAGCCCCACGCTCTTAGCGCCGGTTTGGCCCGGACGATTTCTAACCTTACTAACGATTTTGCGATTAGCGGCATTGCCGACACCAACGAGTTTTACCGTATGGGGTTTTCTAATATTTTAGAGTCTCCGGAATTTGAGGAAGAAGACGACCTTTTTGGTTTTGGGAGTATTTTTGACGAATTTGAAAATTACTTTGAGCAATTATTTGGGCAAGTTGGGCCGGAGCAGTTAACTGTTTATATCGGCCGCGAAAATCCAAACAAAAAGGCTCGCAAGGAGACGATCATGGTAGCGCGCTACCCCTTGCCGGAAGGTTACGAAGGGATTTCGGCGGTGATCGGGCCAATGAGGATGGTCTATGATCGAAATTTAGCTTTACTAAAATATATAACTAAAAAAATGAATGAATTAAATTAGTTCATCAAGTTCGTAAAGTTATAAAGTTCATAAAGTAAAGAGAGTTGAAAGGCAATCTTACTTTATAACTTGATAAACTTTATAAACTAGTTTACGAAGCAAACATGAACAATCTTTGTGATATTTGTAAAAAAAATCCGGCGGCTGGCAAGATGACCGTAATTAAAAACGGAGTCAGGCAAACTAAAAATATTTGCCAGTCTTGCGCCAACAAAACTCAAGGCCGTTCCAGCGGCGGTTTTGGCGGCCGAGGATTTGGAGATTTGAATGATATTTTTGGCGGCTTGCTTGGTGATATTTTCGGACAGGGTGGTGGGGGCGGTCAGGCCGGCGGATTGGAGGGGTTTGGTTTGCCTGGCACCATGCGCGCTCCGTCAGAAGAAAGAGTTGATTTTACTGATTATCTTTCGGATGAAGCTAATCAGGTTTTGGATCGGGCGGCGGAATTTGCTCAAGATAATCGTCATGCGGTCATAGACACAGAACATCTTTTGTTTAGTTTACTGCAAAACGAAATTGCTACTAATTTACTGAAGCATTTAAAAATTGATGTCAAATCTCTGGAAAAAGAAATTAAAGAAAATATGGCCAAAGGTGCCAATGTTCCGCAGGAGTTAGAATATTCGCCTCGCTTGAAAAGAGTTTTTGATCTGTCTTTGGATGAAGCCCGGGCGCTCAATCATAACTATATCGGGCCGGAGCATTTGATGCTGGCTTTAGTGAAAGAAGGGGAAGGTTTAGCCAGCCAGCTTTTGAAAAGATTTGGTTTGGCCGACGCCGGGCCTTTGCGGCAAACGGTCATTAAAAAAGTGGGCATGGGCAAGGCGGAGAGCGTCATCAAGATGAATACGCCCACTTTGGATAAATTTTCCAGGGATCTTTCCCAATTGGCCAGAGAAGGAAAACTTGATCCGGTGATCGGACGCTCCAAAGAAATCGAAACCGCCATTGAAATATTATCCCGTCGAACAAAAAATAATCCGGTGCTGATCGGCGAACCGGGGGTGGGGAAGACTGCCATTGTTGAGGGTTTAGCCCAAAGAATCGTGGCGGGCAGTGTGCCGGAATCTTTATTTGGTAAGAGATTGGTGGAAATTGATCTGGCAGCCATTATGTCGGGCACCCGTTTCCGGGGAGATTTGGAAGAGCGTTTAAAAATGATGATCGATGAAATCAAAGCCAACCGTGACAATCTGATTGTTTTTATCGACGAAGTTCATCTTTTGGTAGGCACCGGTTCGGCGGGGGAATCGGGCATGGATGCGGCCAATATTTTTAAACCGTCTTTGGCCCGAGGTGAACTCCATGTTGTCGGAGCGACCACTTTAAAAGAGTACAAAAAATATATTGAGAAAGACCAGGCTTTGGAAAGAAGGTTTCAGCCGATTATTGTGCCGGAACCGTCCGTTGAGCAAGCCATTGAAATTTTGCGCGGCCTGCGTGACCGTTATGAATCGCATCATCGCATTAAAATTTTAGACGAAGCTTTGGTAGCGGCCGCTGAACTTTCCAATCGCTATGTTTCTTCCCGTTTTTTGCCGGATAAAGCCATTGATTTAATGGATCAGGCGGCAGCCCGGGTGAGGATTCAATCCACTTCCGAACCGCCGGAGGTGCGTGAACTGGACGAGCAAATTCACTCTTTGAAAAAGGAACTCGAAGCGGCCCAAAGAGCAAAAAAAGTTAAAGAAGCGGAAAAAAATAAAAAGGAAATCGGTGAATTGGAGAAAAAAAGAGAGCAACTTTTTGACCAGTGGCAGGGAACGATGGCCAGAAGCATTCCGGTGGTTAACGCCCAAGCCATCGCCGAAGTGGTTTCCAAGTTAACCGGCATTCCGGTTAGTGAATTAACCGAAGAAGAGCGGGAAAAACTTTTGAACTTGGAGAAAAAGTTGGCGATGAGAGTAATCGGCCAAGACGAAGCGATTAAAGCGGTAGCCAGTGCTATTCGTCGTTCTCGGGCTGGTCTGGGCGATCCTTACCGTCCCATTGCTTCCTTTATCTTTTTGGGACCAACGGGCGTAGGCAAGACGGAGTTATCCCGTTCTCTATCCCATGTTTTATTTGGAGACCAGGAGGCGATGGTTCGTTTGGATATGTCGGAATATATGGAGCGGCATAATGTGGCGCGCTTGATCGGCGCTCCTCCGGGATATGTCGGTTTTGAAGAAGGCGGACAACTGACGGAAGCCGTGCGTCGCCGGCCGCATTCCATTGTTTTGCTTGATGAAATAGAGAAAGCCCATCCGGATGTCTTTAATGTTCTTCTACAAATTTTGGAAGATGGACGGCTGACCGACGGACAAGGGCGGGCGGTTGATTTTACTAACACCGTCATTATTGCCACCAGCAATGTCGGTTCGGAGCTGATTCAGCATGAAATGGATAAAGAGGAGAAAAAAAGGATGGAGTATGAGGAATTGCGCGTCAAATTAAAAGACGAACTTAAAAAATATTTCCGGCCGGAATTTTTGAATCGCTTGGACGAAATTATTGTTTTCCACGGTCTGGGCAAAGAACAGTTAATCGAGATTGTTAAGCTTCAGCTTGGACTTTTGAGGTCCAGGCTGAATAAAGTCGGCTTGGATCTAAAGATTAGCGAGGAGGCGATTACTCAACTGGCCGAAGAGGGTTATGATCCTCATTTTGGCGCGCGGGAATTGAGGCGGTTGATTCAGAGAGAGATTGAAAATCGGATTTCCGATGAAATTTTGCGTAACAAACTGGCGCGAGGAACGACCATTAAGGTGGATTTTGGATCCGCCTCTGGTGGAAAAAATAAGGAGTTTACCCTATCATTAAAGTAAATGAAGCGCATTATTCTTTTACTGGTAACGGTCGGAGCGGCTTTTGTCTTTTGGATGGTAACAAAGCCGCTCTTTGAGCAGTCTTTTGATTTTCAGAATATAGGGAGCTGGCTCTGGCCACTTGGGTTTCTGGCCGCTTTTGTCGGATTGCAAGCTCTAGTTTTTCTTTTGTTGGATCGTAAGATCGTTTGGTTAAGCGTCTTTCTTGGTCTGGGTGTTTTTGCTTTTGTTTTTAATCCGAAAGAAATTTTAGTTTGGGCGGGAGTGGCCATCGCCTTGCTTTTGCAATGGTCAGCTTGGCGAGCCATCAAAGGCGAGAGTCAAAATAAACTGCGCTTTCATTTACGCTCGAATCTTCATTCCGGAATGGGACGTTTGGTTACTTCTATTTTAATTCTTATTTCATTTGCTTATTTTTTAAATAGCGGTATCAGGGAAGAGGCCCGAAGAAGAGAATTGCCTAATTTTGTCCGCCAAACCGTTCAAGTGGTGGTGGAAAATTATGTGGATGAAAATTTAGAAGCCAAGAGTCCCAGTTTAAGAGCTCAACTGACGGAAAAAGTGCTGGATCAGATAATCAATTATTTAAAACCTTATTTTGTAGTTTTGCCTCCGATTTTGACCTTTGGTTTATTTTTGATTTTACAGGGACTGAGTTTTATTTTCGTCTGGCTGGGCATGATTTTAGCCATGTTGATTTTCCGGGTTTTAAAAATTTTAAAATTAGTTAAAATAGAAGTAGAGTCTCGCGAAGCGGAAATTTTAAAGTTTTAAATTAATATGAAAAATAAAAATTTTGACGGATTGGACATTTCCAAACTAAACCGAGGAGATTTAATAGGAGTAGCTACCGTAGCGGATAAAAGTTTCCAAAAACCAAATCTTGACATTAATGTCGAAGACCCGGAAGGAGTCTTGCCCGATGACTTTGGTGAAATTTTCCAAACGGCCATTAAAAACATTCTTAGCGCCACTGGCCAGTTGAAAGCGGTTTCCGTTCCGGGAGATGTTCGAGACGGCGGAGATATTTTTTTGGATTTGGCTGTCAGCCGGCAGGAGGCCCAAAAAGGAAAATATGTGCCTTTGGAGTATCAACGCCGGATTATTTGCTCGCAATGCGAAGGCGAAGGTTCAAGTCATTGGCGGGGGACCCAGTCGAAGACCGAGACGATAAATGATTGGAATCGCCTCGTTCATGAGAAAGATATGCCGGATGTTCAAAAGTGTCTAAAGTGTGAAGGAAACGGGACTGTCACAGCTCAACGACGAGTGGAAGTTAAACTGCCCAAAGACGTTAAAGAGGGGGCCGTTTTGCGGGTGGCCAATGAAGGGCATGCTCCTTCGACTGGCTCAGGACAAGTTCCCGGAGATCTTTTTGTGAAAGTAACTTTCCGCGAAGACTAATTATGGATTTTCTAACCAAATTGTTAGTGTCTAGTTCCGGTTTCTCTAAAAACTTGAGCGGTTTATTTGATTTTACTGTTGATAGTAATGGGGTTAGTTTGTTTTTTCTATTTTTTCTGCTCGTCATTTTTTTGGTGGCTTTGAGTTTCGGTAAAACGAGAATCGTTTTGGCCTTGCTGGCTACTTACATTTCTGCTTTTCTGGAATCAACTTTTATTTATCGGCTGGAACTTGAGAAATTCTTTGGCGACTTTCTTAAATTGCCGGCCATTTTTTGGACTCGGTTTTTGGTTTTTGTGGTCTTCTTTATCGTTGTCTTTTTAATTTTAAATCGTTCTATTTTGCGGCCGAAAATGTCTTTGCAGGAATCTCCTCCGATCGCCATTTTATTTTTAAGCGTTTTGCAGGGGATCTTTTGGTTATCGTTGATTACATCTTACCTTCCAGTGGGGGTGACTATTATCTCTGAGCCTTTTACTAAAAAGTATTTAGTCTTGCCGAGTATTAAGTTTGCAGTGGCTATTTTGCCGTTAGCGGCTCTCTTCTTTTTCAAAAGAAAAAGACCGATTTAGACTAATAAAATAACAGGGGCATCCTGTCGTCAGGATGCCCCTGTATAACTGTGGACTTATTTTTTATCCACACGTTCAACATAATCTCCGGTCTGCGTGTTTAATCTAATAATATCTCCTTCGTTAATAAAGAGAGGGACGTTGACGAAGGCGCCGGTTTCGATTTTGACTTGTTTAACTCCGCCTTGGGCGGTATCGCCGCGGATAGCGGGGGGAGCTTCGATGACTTTAAAATCCATTTTAACCGGCAATTCAATGTTGATAATTTTTTGGTTAAATAAAATGGCGCCTAAAATAGTATTTGGCTTTAGATATTTAGTGGTTTCGCCAATGAGGTCTTGGTCCAATTTAAATCTTTTGCCGGGGTCTTTTTCTTCCGAGAACCAATACTCATTCCGATGGCTGTATAAAAATTTTACATTTTGTCTGGCCACGTCCGCTTCTTCAAAAACATCCGATTGCTGAAAGTTTCTTTCGTAAAGCTTGCCGTTGAGCAGGTTTTTAAATTTGGTTTGCATCACCGGTCGGCGCTGCTGCATTTTTAAATGATGGGTTTCCAAAACCACATAGGGCTGTCCCTCGTAAATAAAAAAAACTCCTGATTTTAGGTCATTCATTCCTAAAGCCATAAGCAAGAACTATTATACCTAATTCTTTCTAAAAATCAATGAAACAAAAAAGATGGCGGCGCTGGAGAGGACGACAATGGGGCCGGGGGAGAAGCCGAGGCGAGAGGCCAGATAAACCCCTCCGGCGGCGCTAAGCAGGCCAAAGAGGGCGCTTAAGTTGCCATAAGCAGTTAAGTTGCGGCTTAAGTTTTTGGCCGCCGCGGCAGGAATAATGACTAAAGCGCCCATTAAAAGCGAGCCGACAATTTTGATACCCAGAGCGACAATGAGAGCGACAATGAGGAGAAAAATAAAATCAATTTTTTTGGTGCGGATGCCGATCGAGCTGGCTAGGTCATTGGAAATAGTCCCCAAGACCAAATGATTGTAAATTTGGCTAACGGTGACAATGGCGATTAAGGAAAAGATCATGGCAAAAACAGTTTCAATTCGGGTGGTTTGGGAAATATCTCCGAATAGGGCTTCTAAAAGTTCCGGCTCGGGAGTAATAATAAGGCCGATGGCCAAGCTGGTGGCAAAAAATATTCCGACGAGAATTTCGGTGGGAAGTTTAGTGCGGTTTTCAATCAGCCAGATTAAAATAATGGCCAGAAATAGAGCGCCGAAAGCGCCGAAGAAGGGATTAAAGTGATATAAAATTCCCAAGGCCAAACCGGGCAGAGCCACGTGAGTGAGAGCATCGCCGACTAAGGCCATTCTTCTTAAAATCATGAGCGAACCTAAATAGCCGGAGGCCAGTCCGACAAAAGCAGCAACGATTAAGCTGTAAGTTAAGGTGGGCATAAATCAAACTTTCGCCATAGCGCCTTTTCGGGACTTCGAAAACCCCAGCGTGGTTTTCTCATCGGTAAAAGTTGCTCGCGTTGTCAAGAACCCTTCACTATCGTTTCGGGTCGTTGACAAACCATGCCGCTCGCAGCTTTTATCGCCCTTAGAGGTACTATGGCTCAAGTTTTTATATATGTTCATGTTTAAAAAACTTGGTTTCTCCGCCGTAGAGTTTGCTTAAACTTTGCGGATCCAAAACTTCATGCGGGGCGCCGTAACAGACCATTTCTTTGTTAAGGCATAAAACTTTGTCGGCGTATTTGTAAACGATATTCAAATCATGGGAAATCAAAATTAATGCCAAATGCGAACTGGCCTGCAGTCTATGAAGGAGGTTATAAATGGTTTCTTCTCCGCCCACGTCGATGCCGGAAGTCGGTTCGTCAAAAAGAAGAAGGTCTGGTTTGTTTAAAATACTCCAGGCGATCAAAACTCTTTGCAGCTGTCCGCCGGAAAGGGTGCCTAGTTTTTTGTTTAAAAGGTGATGTCTGAGGTGTATAAAATCACCAGTCATTCCGACGGAGTTTAACGCTTCGGTAATAGCTTCGGAAGAATTAGTTTTGAAATGAAAAAAATCTCCAACACTAATAGGAAATTGGGAGTCAACAGACAGTTTTTGGGGGACGTAGCCGATTTTTGCCCCTTTCATCCACTGCATGAGGCCTTGATAGCGGATTAGTTTTAAGAGAGCTCTGAACAAGACAGTTTTGCCGGAGCCGTTCGGTCCGACAATAGCCAAAACTTCTCCGCGGCGAATCTCGAAAGAGAGATCGTGAAAAACATTAAAGCTGTCAAAAGAGACAGCCAAATCTTTTACTTCTAATATTTTTTCTTTTTCGGACATGTTGATTTCTAATGGTAGCACTTTTCTTACTCGAAATGAAGGTCTTTTTGACCAATACCATGAAGGAAGTCTTCAAAGGGTATTGGTCTTTTTCCTTCAAGCTGGACTTCTTGGGGAATGATGGGTAATTCAAGGTTGAACCTTTTTAAAGATTCAAGGCTCAACCTTGATGTTGGGGGATAGGCTTTTAATATTTTTAAAATCTTCACTTGGAAACCCCGTTTCCAAGTGGTCCAAGTGCCGGGTTCGGGATTGAGGGCGCGGATTTGGTTGTATATTTTTTCAGCCGGTTGGTTCCAGTCAATTCGGCCGTCTGGCCAAGTAGTTTTTTTAGTAAAAGTGGCTTGAGTATGGTCTTGCGGACGGAGATTGACTCGGTGTTCAATCCAGTCGGGAATGGTTTGTATCAAAAGTTCGGTGCCGAGTTCAAAAAGTTCATGGGTAACTTGCGGAGTATAAGCGTCAAGAGGAATTTGGTATTTCGCTTGAGCCAAAATTGGTCCGTGGTCCACCTCTTCGTCTATTCGCATAATACTGACCCCTGTTTCCATTTCTTCGTTTAAAATAGCGGTTTGCACGGGCGAAGGGCCGCGATAAGCGGGGAGAAGAGAGGGATGGATGTTCAAGACGCCTTTGGGTAAAATATCCAAAATTTCTTTAGGAATTATTTTACTGTAAGCGACTACAATTCCCAGTGTAACGTTTAAATCGTTTAAAAGTTTAAAAAATTCTTGGTTATTATTTATTTTTTCTGGTTGAAGAATGGTTAAGCCAGCTGCTTGGGCGACTAGTTTGACCGGAGTGGGGGTGAGCCGTTTTTTCCTTCCTTGGGGAGAATCGGGGTTGGTAACTATGGCCACAATTAAATAACCCTCTTCAATTAAGGCTTTGAGAGTGTGGGCGGAGTATTCGGAACTGCCGAAGAAAACGATTTTAAGTTGGCCGATATTCACAAAGCGTTATTCCACCGGCGGGTGCTTTTTACTGAAAACGTATAGATACAAAATTTCTAAAATTCCAAAAGTATTCACTAACAACAGGACAACAAACCAGACATTTTTTCCTAAGCGAGCGGATTTCCAGAGGGCCAAACCCTTCCAAACCAAAGACCAAGCGATCAAAATCCAAAAAAGTACTCCCCAGTAACTCGGGAACATAAAACCGGAAAAGTTGTTCATCATATTATAGTTCATACTTCTCATCATGTTGTACATATATTGGTACATCATAAACAAAAATAATTAATAACTTATTTGATTAAAATACCTGGTTCGACCTCTTTCTCCGGCATTAAAATAACTGGGCCGTTAGCACTGTCAGCGGCCAAAAGCATGCCATTGCTTTCCAGGCCCATTAGTTGTCGTGGTTCTAAGTTGGCAACAATGATAATTTCTTTACCAAGTAGTTTTTCTGGATCGTAATTTTTGCCTATGCCAGCGATTACTTGTCGTGGCTCGGCTTCTCCTAAATCCAATTTTAACTTTAAGAGCTTTTCCGATCCTTCCATTCTTTCCGCTTCCAAAACCTTTGCCACTTTTAGTTCAATTTTTTTAAAATCTTCGTAAGTAATCACATTAATGCGATCAGGGCGGAGGGGAACAGTTTTTTGTGAAAACTTGAACAAAAAACTTTGTTCACCAAAGCCCTAAGCTCGATCTTTTATTAGCAAACCGTTAAGATGATCCGTTTCGTGCTGGAGGACGCGAGCTAAAAATCCTTTGGCTTTAAAACGGACTTTTTTGCCATTTTCGTCCAAGGCCTTAATTTTTATCTTTTTTGATCTGGGAACGGTTACGAAGTAATCAGGAAGAGACAAGCAGCCCTCTTCTATTTCATCTTTTTCCCGTGAATATTCGCTGATTTCGGGATTGATAAAAGCATCCGGCACCTTATTTTCTTCGGCCAGTTTTTTATCAATCACAAAAACTTGGAGATTTTCTCCCACTTGATTAGCCGCCAGCCCCACTCCTTGCGCCTCCACCATCTTAATTCGCATAGCCGAAATTAACTCCTTAATTTTAGGATTAATTTCTGGCACTGCCTCCAACTTCTGATGCAGTATTTTATTTGGTTCGGTAATGATGTCCATAAGATAATTATCAAGGTTCGACCAGGCACTTTTTGCAAAAAGTGCCTGGTCGAACCTTGATAATCGTTTTCTGAGAGCCTCTCGCGATAATATAGCATTTCACTCCTTATTAAACAATTTGGCGACTTGTTTGGGGTTGAGGGAGTCTTTCTTTTTGATCCAGTCCAAAACTTTTACGAAGTTATGATGAGTGTGGCTTTTGTAGTAGTTGGAAGCGGTTACCCAAAAGAGGCGCATATCTTCTTCAAAAGTATCATTTTCCCAATCAATGTATTTCAGGTATGGTTCAGCCGTTTCCTGCATGTAGGTTTTGGCTTTGGAAGCAGCTTTTCTTTCGGCTAGTTTTTCTAAATAGTTACCCAAGATAGCTTTAGCGGATTCACTGGTTTTGGTCACTTTCTTTTCTGAAGTTTCTTTTTTGGCCGGCAGCAAAAAAGCAATATCGAAATGTTCTGGATCTTGGTTTATTTCTAAAACCTTATTGATTGGTTTCAACTCAAAACCAGCTTCTTTTTTAATTCTAACCTTTAGCAACTTCATGCTTTGAGAATTAATCACCACTGCTTTAGTCTTTTTTCCTTTAAACAAAACTTGAACCAGACTGCCAGCCGGCAGATTTTCTGTATGGTAAAAACTCAAAGTCTTTTTTTGACTGCGTTGAAGAATATATAATGGGATGATCTCAATGACAAACATGTTGGAATTAACCCAAACATAGCATAAAATCACTTTTTAATTAACTTTTTTGTGTTAAAATTGAAATAACGCTATGACCAAGATAAAAAAACAAAAAATTCGGGTGAGGGTGGCGCCGTCGCCGACGGGGAATTTACATGTGGGAACGGCGCAGTCGGCTTTGTATAATTTTCTTTTTGCTCGCCACCACAATGGTGATTTTATTTTACGCCTGGAAGACACGGACAAAGAAAGATCTAGGCCGGAATTTGAGAAAAATATTCTGGCTGGTTTGGAGTGGTTAGGCTTGAAATGGGATGAATTTTACCGTTCTAGTGAGAGGGCTGACCGCTATGAAAAACATTTACAAAAACTACTAGATGAAAAGAAGGCTTTTTGGTGCTATCACACTAAAGAGGAATTAGAGGCGGAAAAAGAAAAGCAGATGCAAAAAAAAGAAGCGCCTCGGCATATCTGCGAACATAAATATGGTCCAGAGCCTAGAGTCGAGAGCCTGGAGTCGAGGGAGGGAATTATCAGATTAGCCGTAGATGAGAATTCGACAAGAATAATTGCTTTTGATGATGCGGTTAGAGGACGAATTGAATTTGAACAAAGGGTGGTGGGCGATTTGAGCATTGCCAAAGATTTAAAGAATGCCCTGTATAACTTTGCGGTGGTAGTGGACGACATGGAAATGCAGATTAGTCACGTGATTAGAGGAGAAGATCATATTTCCAATACCCCAAAACAAATTTTAATTTTTGAAGCGCTGGGAGCAGCGATTCCTTGTTTTGCGCACCTCCCTCTTTTGCTCGGAGAGGATCGCTCTAAGTTATCCAAACGTCATGGGGCGACTAGTGTGGATCAATATAAAGAAGCAGGTTATTTACCCGAATCCGTGGTTAACTTTTTAGCTTTATTGGGATGGACTTCCAAAGACGGCCGTGAAATTTTAACCAAGAACGAAATCATCGAGCAGTTTAGCCTGGAGGAAGTCCACAAAAGCGGGGCGGTTTTTGATACCAAAAAGTTGAACTGGATCAACTCGCAATATATTAAAACGTTTAACGATGAAGGTTTGGCGGAAGCGGCCGGGCCGTTTATTGCAAAATATTTCGGTGAACAGCCGAGGGAGTTGATCTTAAAGATCGTACCTCTTCTGCGGGAGCGGCTGGAATACTTTGATCAAGTGAAAGAATTTAAATATTTTTTTGTTGAACCGGAATACGAAGCTGATTTGCTGGTTTGGAAGAAGTCTGACAAAGAAGGAGCTAAAAAGGCCATGGAACTAACCAAAAAAACTTTGGAGAGCCAAGCAGAGTGGGAAGTTTTTGATGAGCAATACATTCGCGCTGAATTAGATAAATTAGCGGAGCAGGAATTCGAGGGAGATAGGGGAGCGGTTTATTGGCCCTTGCGGGTAGCTTTGAGTGGAGAAAAGTTTTCGCCTGATCCGGTGCAAATTGCAAAACTTATTGGCAGGGAAAAAACGTTAAATAGAATTGAAAAAGCAGGCAACAAAATTACGCTTTTCATGCAGAGACAATAACCACCCGGGGGGCGTAGTGGGTACAGTTTTTGAGAGCTTGCGGGTCAAAAACTATGTACCCCGAAAGCCTCCTCGAGATTTTAGTGTTTAAAAGTTATCTATTATTTTTTACTATTATCAGCCTGCTTTTATTTTTTGCTTCTCCCGCATTGGCTGAAGACGTTAACCAGAAGATTTTAGATTTGCGTAAAGAATTGGCGGAATTGCAAAAAAAATCCGATGAATACCAAAAAGTGGTGGCTAGCAAGCAAAAAGAATCGGCTAGCCTGAAAAGAGAAATTGATTTGTTGATCAACCAGATCAGCCGCCTGGAGACCGAAATTCACATTACCGAAAACAAGATCAGCTCTACCCGGCTGGTTATTACTGACTTGCGGGATAAAATTTACGACCGGCAGGAAAAAATTAAAAGCCGGCAAGACACCATCAGTCTTCTCTTGCAAATGATGTACAAAAATGATCAGGAGAGCATGCTTACTATCTTGGTAAAAAACCATCTTCTTTCCGATTTTTTACACCAAGTCAAACAAGCGGAGAACCTGAACAAAGGGCTTTTGGCGGCGATAACCGTTTTAAAAAATGAACGGCAGGAACTGGAAGAAGATAAAACCGAACTCGAGGCCAAAAAGCAGGACTTGGAAAATTTAAACAGTTCGCAAAAAATCAAGCAGGAGGCGCTAAGCGATACCAAATCAGGCAAGGGAACTCTGTTGACTAAAACTAAAGGACAGGAAGAATTATACCAAAAATTACTCTCGGAAGTGGAAAAGAAAGAAGCGCAATTCTTTAATGAGTTGAAAAAACTGGAAAGCCAAGCTTTGGAAACGGGAGCGTTTATTGTTCATGTGACGGCCGATGCTCTGCCGCCGAAAGGGAAAAAAGTTTTCCGATGGCCATATGAGGAATATTATCTTACCCAGGGTTATGGTTATACCAAGTATGCCCGCCGCGGAGCTTACGGCGGGGCTCCGCATAATGGTATTGATATTGTCGGGGGTTGCGGAACGCCGATCAGGCCGATTGCGGCCGGCCATATTTTGGCCAGCGGCCTTAACAACGGTTTTGGCAATTGGGTAGCGGTGCAGCATGATCGGGGCGTAGTCAGTATTTATGCTCATATGCGCGCGCCCAGTGGCTTGGGCAATGGAGTGGCCGTGGGTGTTGATGATATAATTGGTTATGAGGGTTCAACCGGCAATTCTACCGGCTGTCATTTGCATTTGAGTCTTTACAAAGATTTCTTTACCTTTATTAACGAAAAAAATGGACAGTTGTATTTTAACTATTTTGACGGATCGATTAGTCCGCTTGACTATTTTTAACTAACAATTTTTAAGGTTCGACCTTTTTTAAGATCCAAGGTCGAACCTTACTAATAACTAGAAATTAATGACTAGGATACTAATTATAGGGGGTGGTTTTGGGGGTATTCGGGCGGCTTTGGATTTAGATAAAAAATTATCGGACAAACAAGTCGAGATTACTTTAGTGGATAAAAATAATTACCATCTTTTTTTGCCGGATTTGTACGAAGTGGGGAGTGCGGTAGGGGAGTGGAAGGATCGCTATGGGGTGCGGCTGAAAAAAACGGTCAATATTCCCTTTACGGATATTTTTGAAGATACTAAAGTTAATTTTGTACAGGCGGAAATTACGGGAATTGACTTAGAAAAAAAAGAGGCAGTCTCCGGGGGAGGACAAGTTTTTACTTTTGACTACCTGGTTTTAGGTCTTGGAGCGGAAACGGAGACTTTCGGGATATCGGGTGTTTCCGAATATGCCTACAAATTTAAAAATATCGACGAGGCCCTTTTCTTGAATCGGAGAATCAATGAAGCTTTTGATCAGTTAAAAAAAAGACAACGAACCGCCCCTATCAATATTATTGTAGTTGGAGCTGGTTTTAACGGAATTGAATTGGCGGCTGAATTGTCCTGCTGTGCCAAAAGTCTTAAAGAGGCATGCCAGGCAAATACGGGGTGTTATAGTATAAAGATTATCGAAGCCATGCCTCAGATTTTGCCGATGGTTTCGGAAAAAGAAAGAAAGATTATCCGTCGCCGGCTGGCTGATTTAAAAATAGAAATATTGGAGAATGCCAAAATCGCCGAAGTCGGACCGGATTTTGTTAAATTGGCAACAGGGGAGAGTCACCAAGCCGATTTTATTGTTTGGACAGCCGGTATTAGAGCCTCTTCTTTCTTGAAAAGTATTTTCGGTTTGCGGCTGGATGAACGCGGCAAAATGACGGTGAACAACTTTCTTCAAGCCGAAGGCTGGTCTAATGTTTTCGGGCTGGGGGATAATACCGTTTGCTTGGATCCCGAAACAAAAAAACCGATTCCCGCCTTGGCTTATGTGGCAGTGGATCAGGGAAAGATCGTGGCAGAAAATATCAGCCGTTCAATTAAAAATAGGCCGTTAAAACCTTATCAGCCGTTTTACAGTGTTTGGATCGCTCCGGTAGGAGGCAAGTTTGCGGTGGCTCATTTGACCAATAGGTTAACCGTTTCAGGCTTTTGGGGCTGGATTCTGCGGGAATTGGTAGATTTGAGATATTTTCTTTCCATCCTTCTTTTGTCAAAAGCAATTTTATTAATGAATCAAAAAATAGAAGTTTTTACGAAGAATGACTGAAAATTATTTACACCTCAAAGGAAGTAGGGGAGAGGGGTTAGAACTAAAAGAGCTGTGGATAACTTACTTGACATAGGTTTATTAATGTTGTCAAGTAGAGGCAAGGGGATGGGGAAGAATAAATCAAAATTCAATCCGTCAGCTGGCGGACAAAATGTAAAACTATTATTTTGCTTTTTGATTTTAGTTTTTCTTTTCCAACTATTACTTGGTCTTGATTTTGTCAGGGCCTACTCTTTGGATGATTCGTCCGGATCTGCCGGATCGACGGAATCTTTTTTTAATAAAAATCCTTTTCAATTTAGCCCCATCGACATAAATCAATTTATCAAAAAGGATCGTTTCGATCTTAATTTCGATGATCTGCTTAACACCAGGAGTTTTTCTTCCCAAGACATAGGGGCCAGCCTTAAAGCGGTGTTTATTCTTTTCATTAAGCTGATCGTAACGACCTTAAATGTCACCTTGGGCATTTTAAAGGTCCTCTTAGAAGTGCTCACCAGAGTTATTTAAAAAAGATATCACGACGCACAAGCTACAATGTACGTCTTACTCAATAAAACAAAAACAAATAATCCCCTTTCCAACTTTTCCTTCAAAACAAAAAGCCCGTTGGGGCTTCTCTAATTTTCTTCGTACATCTGGTCGGTCAGTTCTTTAAATCTTTCTATGGTCGCCTTCTTTTTTACTTTCATGGTCGGGGTCAAGATCAGCTCTTTTTTGCTTAGGACTTTGAATCTTTTAACTTTATAAAACCCCTCCCCTATTCGGTCAAGGCATTTTCGAATATTAATATGGATTTTAAGAGAATTCTGGACAGCATCGTCTTGGTGAAAGATCAAAGCGGTTAAAAAGGGCCGGCCTTCGAAAACAAAAACTACTTCTGCCACCCCCTCTATTTTTTTAATTTCTTTTTCCACTTCAAACAGTTTAGAAGCGGAATAATATTCGCCGTTGCCGCCTTTACCGCCTTCATCTTGGCGGCCGTCGTAAAATATTTTGCCCGCATCATTTTTTCGGCCGAGGTCACCGGTGCAGTAAACTCTTCTGGTTTCTCCATTACTTAAAGTTACCCCTTGAATGACTTTGGAGGTTGCTTCCGGATTCTTATAATAGCCGAGCATAACGCAGGGGCCTTCAACGGTAATTTTGTTATTCTGTGATCCGATCCACACTTGAACGTTGCCAATAGGTTCGCCGTTGACTAAAATCGGCCCGCACACTTCGGTCTGGCCGTAAATGTCGTCTATGGCTATGTCTAAATTTCGATAAAAAGCCAGGTCAATCTGATCGGGAGGTGCGGCGGCCGTAATGAAAACGCGGGTGCTTGGGAATCCAAGCTTGTTCTTGATCATTTTGGTTACCAAGTTATTAAACGGCTTGAATTTTCTTAGTTGAGAAATAATTTGCGAAATGAGCGGAATTTTGTTTAATTTTTTCTTGATTCCGTTTTGAAAATTAATCCAGACATTTGGTACGCCCAGAAAAATCGTGGACATGACTCGCTGTAAAAACAGAGGGAAAATCTCCAACAACTTTTCCGCATCAGTGAGCCGCTTTTCGATGTGTTCCGTAAAGTAAACCGTATAGCCGCCGTAAAGCTGACCGAAAAATGTGGCGATCAATTCGGAGATATGGCCGAGCGGCAGGTAAGAAGGGACTCTTTCCCGATGGCTGGCCCGATAATAGCCAAGCACAGCCACGGCGCGATCCAAGACGCCCTCTTCGCTTAGCATCACTCCCTTTGGTTTTCCGGTGGTTCCGGAAGTATAGGGCATAATCAGCATCTCTTGAGGTTTTCTTGGGTGGATCGGAATAGAGGGGTGTCGAGGTTCCGGGCAATTATTTTTTCCGGCCAGCCGGCCGGCCAGCGCCTCTTTCCCCTCTTGTATAATTTGTTCGATGGGGATGCAATATTCTGACTCTGGTTTCGGAAGCATTTTTTTGAGGCTTTGGTTGGCCAAAATCAGGGATGGCCGGCAATCGTCCAAGATTTTTTTTAATTCTTCCTTTCCGCCTTCATTTTTAAGAAGCAAGTAATTAATCGGCACAGGAATGGCCCCCATTAAAATTGCTCCCAACAGAGCAAAAAAAGACTCGGGCAGGTTAAGAGCAATAATGGCCACAAACTCCCCTGCTTTCAAGTTGCGTCCCTTAAGTCCTTTCATTACTTGCAGAGCTTTTTCCTCGTATTCAAACCAGGAATATTCCACCTTGGCCCAGTCTTTTTTGAAAAGAACCAAAGCCGGATCGTTAACCAGAAATTTTCCGTCTATTCTGACCTTTTCCGCCAAAAGCTCATTGATTCCCATGGCAGTTTCCTTTGAGTTTTGAAAGTGCTTTTGAGAAAACTATACACTATGTTAGAATTTTTTCAATTATGTTTTATAGAACTCTGGAAGATTTTAAAAACGCCTCCGGCTACACCATTGACGGTATGTGGTATCCGCGAGTAACCCAAATCGTTTCCATGAAAGCCAAACCGGGGCTTTATAAATTTTATGCCGAGCAGGAAAGTTTTGAAGCGGGCGAAGCGATAAAAGCCAAATCGGCCGAAGAGGGCACTTTGATTCATGACACAGTTGAGGCGATTCTAAGCGGCCAACAGCCGGTGGTTCCAGAAAATATTCGACCAGCCATTGAGGCCTTTATGAATTTTTTTGGCCATAATCAGGTCTCGGCCAAGCAGATCGAAGAAAGACTAGTCAGTAAAAAACATCGCTACTCCGGAACCTTAGATGTTTTGGCCGAAGTAAACGGCCAACTTGGCGTCTTAGATATCAAAACGGCCTATTCCATTTACAGGGATTATGGCATTCAAACTTCCGCTTATGTGGAAGCTTTGGTGGAAAATGGTCTTCCCTCTTCTATGACGCGCTGGATCTTGCGCCTGGATCAGCATAAAAATTGTTTAAACTGCCTGGCTACTTTGCGCCTGAAAGGCGGTACGCCCAAAATCAGGGGCGAGAAACAAGCTTGCCAGCACCAGTGGAGTGAAATGATCGGAGAAGCAGAGTTAAAAGAATTGTCCGGCCAGCATCAAGATTTTTCCGCTTTTTTAGCCTGCAAAACCCTCTGGGAGTGGGAGCACCAGTTTTGGTTAAGCCGAATTCGGTAAAAACAACAAAACCCTTTAGGGCTTTGTTGTTTTTACAAAATCTTTTCTTCGGATAACTTTGTTGTCTATCGTTAAGATTACTATTTTTTACAGTTAGAGGCGAGGATGAGCCCTTTATTTTGCGCTTCTTGTTCGGATGTAAAAGTAATTTTGTTCTCTTCTTTTATTCTTTGGGCTCCGGAACACCAGATAAAATGATAAACGGTGGAATTTTTCGAAGCGACAATTTGAGGGTCAGCTTTTAAGTTGGTGGACGGATTGGCCGATTGAGTTTTTGGGTTGCCAGAAATAGCAGTCGACGGATGCTTAATTCCCAAAGGTTTATTCAAATTTTTTAAAGCCGAAATTTTACCACTTTGAAAGGAAATAATGGCAATTAAAACTACCGCTATGCATAAAACAACCTCGGATTGCCTGGCTTTAATTTCTTGAGTAATTTTAGAGAATAAAGAGCCTATGGTTATATAACACTTACGATTTTTACCAGTTTTCTTTGGCCGTTATGCTTAAGCATCTTTTTGGTGGTGAATTTAATATGGCCAGCGCGGATGGCGTAGATGGTGTCGTCTTTTCCTAAATGGACCCCTTCTCCGGGTATTACTTTGGTTCCTCGCTGTCGGATGATAATACTGCCGATTTTAGCCGCTTGGCCCCCAAACAATTTTACTCCCAAATACTTGGGCTGCGAATCTTTTCCATATTTACCCGTGCCGACTGCTTTGGTATGCGCCATAAAATTTTATAATATAATCTAAATTACTCTTCTAACTTTTTAATTTCTACTTTCAGAGTTACTTTTTTATCTTTACTAAGTTCTATTTGTATTTCATGAGAACCGATTTTCTTTAAGGCCGCTTCCAAGATAATCTGTTCTGGTTCGATAAAGAAATTTTGTTTTTTAAGTTGGCCGGATATTTCGGTGGCACCCAGGCCGTCATAAAGAGTGCCCTCTTCGCTGGCCGCTCGTTCTATACTTAGGGTGTAATCGGCTAGTTTCTCAATCAATCCAGCAATCATGCTTTCCTCTTTTTGCGCCTCTAGCACCCTTTTGTCTTTGAGCCGCTCGGCTATTTTTAAGGTATTATCAGTAGCCAAAACCGCCAATTTTCTGGGCAATAAAAAGTTACGGGCATAGCCGTCCGCCACCTCTTTAACGTCCCCTATCTGGGCTACGTTTCTGATGTTTTGGAGAAAGATTACTCTGGCCATAATAAGTTTAATTTAGCAGAAGAGGGGCCAAATGTCAAAAAGAAAACCCGCAGTTCGGGCGACTTTGTTAAAGACGTGATCCTCGTGGTTCGTGTAATTTTTTTTGGACTGCAAGATGTCTGGATTGTTTGGATTGCTCCCATGCTTCGAAATCTCGACCGAGAATAAAAAACTTTTTCCCGATTTGGACAATCGGAATTCTATCTTCCTTAACTATTCTTAGGAAATTGCGGATAGAGAACCCGGCCATTTCGGCGGCGTTTGGGATGTCTAAAAACATTTTTGTTTTAGGCTTGTTTTCTGTCTTCATAATCTCCCCTCAAGTTGTTAACTTAGCTGGCGAAACTTTAGCATAGTCTCTGATTTTAGGCAAATTAAAAAAGAGAGAAGGATTTGACCTTTTTGAAGATCCCCGGTCGAACCTTATTTTATGAGTTCCTTGGCTTTGTCGAGTTGAGGGTCCTTATCGTTGGTGATATCTTCTTCCGTGCGCTTTACTTCTATATCCGGTTTGATGCCGTTGTCGTTGATGGAAATGCCATTGGGGGTGTACCACTTGGCAATAGTCACTTTCAAAGTAGCCTTGCCGACATCGGTGGGAAATTCTACCAGTTCCTGAACCGAGCCTTTACCGAAAGAAGTTTCTCCGACAACTTTTATACCGCGGTGGTCGCGCAAAGCTCCGGCTAAAATTTCCGAAGCGGACGCTGAGCCCTTGTTGATGAGGATAACCAGCGGATATTTCTTTAATTCCGCTATTTTCGAAGTTTGCAAAGATGTTTGGGTGCCGTCATAAAATTTTTCAGTGACGACGGTTTGATTCGGGTCTAAAAACCAACTGGCCAGGTTAACGGCCGAATCCAGGATTCCTCCGGGATTGTTGCGTAGGTCAAGAATAATTCGGTCGGCTTTGGAAGCGAGAATTTCTTTGGCGATGCGGCTGAAATCTGCATCGGTATTGCGATTAAAGGTGAAGAGTTGAAGATAAGCAATCTGATCATCCAACAATTTCCACTCCACTGTTGGTATTTTAATTTCGTCTCGCACCAAGACGAAGTCTTTTGGTTCTTTGGTTCCATTTCTTTGGAGGGTTAATTTGACGGAAGTTCCTTTTTTGCCTCGGATTTGAGAAACAGCTTCATCTATCTTTAAATTTGTAGCATCTTTATCGTCAATTTTAGTGATGATATCTCCAGCCAGAATTCCTGCTTTTTCCGCGGGAGTATTTTTGATGGGGGTAATTACCGTGAGCAGATTTTTACGGATGCCGAGTTCGATACCCACTCCGCCGAAAGAACCCTGAATCTGTTCTTCAAATTTCTTGCTTTCCACTGGCTCCAAAAAAACAGTATAAGGATCGTCGGCGGCGTTGACCATGCCCTCAATGGCCCCATAAACCAGTTTCCGCTTATCGGTTAGTTTGCCCTGGTCGACAAATTTCTCTTCCAGTTTATCGAGAACGGTCCAAAATAAACTGAAGTCAACCGAGCTGGGCTGGCCAGCATTTTTATTGATGATTTCCGTAGCGATTTTTTCGGCAGAGTTGTCGGATCTTAATTTTTCAAAACGAAGGCCGCTATAAAAACCCACTCCCAAGAGAGCGGCAATAAGAACGATTAAAGCAATGCGTTTTTGAAGGTTAGACATGTTTGCTTCGCAAATTAGTTATAAAGTTATAATGTTCTTAAAGTCTATAAAGTTTTTGATTTTTTCTTACTTTATGAGCATTATAACTTTATAAACTTGACGAACTCATTATCTTTTCTCCCGACTTATACTTCCAACCATGTTTTAAAAAGTATTTAAGGGCACTGGCGATATGCCAACGTGCTTCTCGTCTCAAAAAAAAGTCAAAAAAGTCAAAACCAGCCCGGGAACTGCGTTGATGGTAGTGCATCATGACGGCTTCCGGAAAATACTGCACCTTAAGGCCATTTTCCCAGAATCTCCGAGCCCAGTCAACATCTTCAAAGTAAAGAAAAAATCTTTCGTCCATCAGTCCCACTTTTTCCACCGCTTGGCGGGTGGTCAAAATGGCCGAGCCCATAATCCAGTCCGGATAAATCGGTTCGGTTGGGTGGCTATTGTCAAGGTTGAACCTTGACAATTCTTTTTGGCCGAAAAAGCTTTTACCTAAAAAGGTGCGGCGGTAAACGATGGTGGAGGGACGGTAAAAACTGAATCGGGAGTTCTGCACTTTTCCGTTAAAACCAAGAAGGCGGGGCCCAATCATGCCGACTTCGGGATGATTTTTAAGATGCCCCATCATTTTGGGTATCGCTCCTTTGGCAACGACAATATCGGGGTTTAAAATGAGGACAAATCGGCCGGTGGAATTTTTAATTCCGCAGTTCACCCCTCCGGCATAGCCGATGTTTTTTTGAAAAGGAATGTAGCGGACAGCTGAAAAACTTTCCGTTAAAACCAGCTCGGTATCCGGTTGGGCTTCCGAGTCAATTACTAAAACTTCGTACTCTAAATTTTCGCCAGCCAGATGTTCCCGGATTGATTTAAGACAGAGCTTTAGGAGCTCCAAGTTTTTGTAATTAACGATGATGATGGAAAGAGGCATATGAGTTTCAAGGTTCGACCTTTTTGAAGATCCAAGGTCGAACCTTGGGGAAGACTGGTTACTTATCCTATTTTATTGATTTAAGGTTAAATCTTTGCTGGAAAAAGTCACGGAATAATTTCCAGTCGTCGTTTTTGGGCAGTAAAACATAAATATTCTCTTGAAAGATTTCATAAAGAATATTTTCGGTGGAAAGATGTTCCCGGGCCGGTTTCACTTTTTCTGCGTTAAGAGAATTGGCCAACTGAATCAAATTACCGGTGTCAAAGATATTTAAGTCCGAAACGATATTTTGATTGGCGCTCTTTAAAATTGGGGCTAGTTTAAGAGGGTTGGCCAAAACGCCGATGCTTAAAGCTTTGTCTTTAATGGCAAAAATGACCTGCTGTTGGCGAATAGAGCGATCAAAATCGCTGGTACTGTAACGGGAGCGTACAAAATAAAGCGCATCTTGGCCATTGAGGTGGTTTGGTCCGGCGGGGAGGGAAAATTCGTATCCCCACTGGTTTTTTTCCTCGAACGGTTTTTTGAGAGCGATATCAATCCCTCCTAGATCATCCACAATTTCTTTAAAAGCCTTAAAGTCGAAAACGATGGTATTGTCTATATATACTCCGGTTAAGCGCGAAAAAGCCTCCCGGCTGAATTCCAGAGACTTTTTCCTGGTCAGTCCTTTTTCGTAAATTTCGTTGATTTTGCCCTTGCTCATTCCTGGCAGATTGACATAAAGATCGCGAGGAATGGAAACCAAACTGGATTGCCCTGTTTTTTTATCAAGACTGAAAAACATGATACTGTCGCTTAAGAGTCCCCCGTCCGGATCATCTGTGCCTCGGATTCCTAAAATTAAAAGGTCCCAGCGATGTTCTTCTTCGGCAGGCAAGGGAAAGTTTTTGTTGAGCAGTTCCTTTTCTTCTCTGGTGGGAGAAATGGGGAGTATGTTTGATCCAAAAAGGTTGCCGACTTTTTGCCACCAGGGACGATTTTCAGCCGTGATCACATTCGAGGCTTGGCCCAAACTAAAAAGAAAGGAAATAAAAACAGCTAAACCAATTAAAAAAAACACCCCCCTTTTTTTGCTCTTCGCCCTCTGTTCGTTAAAATTTATTTGTTGATGGTGTGTTTCCATGGTCTCATTCAAGGTTCGACCAGGCACTTTTTGCAAAAAGTGCCTGGTCGAACCTTTCGGCTTACTTGTTACTTGAACCATCTGGCCATTTCTTTCGGTCCGACTTGAGCGCGAGCCAGAATGGCCCGCCTCTTTTTGAGGGTGCGCGGCAAAAGTTTAATTAATTTTGGTATTTCCAATAAGACGGTCGGTTCAAAAAGAATAATGTATCCTAATTCTCTTATTTCTCGCCAGCCGATCGGCAGAAAATCACTAAACATATTTTGGCAGTAGTCATTTTTAATTCTGGCTAAGCGCTTATTGCGCCAGTCCAGCCTTTTTTTGAAAATGGGAATTTTCTTTCGATCGTTGATTCTTTTTAGATAATCTCTCCATCCCCGACTCATGCCTTTGGTAGTAGAGCGGTCGTGGCACATGACTACCTCTGGGCTATAAATTTGTTTCCAGCCGAACAAATGCATGCGCCAGCCAATGTCTAAATCATCCCCATACCAAAACATTTCCCGGTCGGCTATTTCCCCCAGAACTCGCAGTTCTTCAAGAGCCGATTTTCTGAAAATGGGAGCGGCCCCTTCCACGGCGAAAATTTCTTTTTCTTGATCATGCTGGCCGTGATCTTCTTCGCCGTGTCCAAGGTTGGTGATTCTTCTGGAGCGGAAGATTTGGAAACCAAGCGTATCGATTATCTTGGGAAAGGTTCGACCAGGCACTTTTTGCAAAAAGTGCCTGGTCGAACCTTGGTTAAATTCAGAGATGTTGTATTGGTAGATTTTAGCTTGCAGGGCGCCGATTTTCTCATCTTTTTCTAAAATTTCCACCGCTTTTTCGATGGCCGTAGGATGCATTAAAACGTCCACGGAAAGCGCCACTATATATTTTCCGCGTGAAGATTCGATGGCTTTTTCTTGCCCGGGCCAAGTACCGAGATTTTTTGTACTTTCTATCAAGTTAAATTGCGGGAATTCCCGGTGGACGATTTCTTTGGTGCCGTCAGTCGAACCGTTATCAAAAATATTTATTTCCAGATTGCGGTAAGTTTGCTCTTGCACCGCCTTTAAACAATGGCGGACATATTTTTTACCGTTTAAGACTACCAGATTAATTGTAACTAACGGAGTTGACATGGTTTATTTTAAAATTCATAATCTACCCAGTTTTTTGAAATGCGATGAGGCGAAATATGGCCAATAAAGTAGTTATAGAAAAAATTACCGAATCAGATTTATTTAGGACTGTAAGGGGTTTTATAAATTCCGGCCATTCTGTCACAATTAAAGATATTTGCGATGGCTTAAAAAATCTTAATATTGTAGCTGAGGTTGAAGAAATAGAAAAGGTATTAAATAGATTAGTTGAGGTAGGAGCTATTGAAGAATGTGGGAGTAGTTATTGGGAGTAGTTATTTAGAACCTCTTAATCCCTGGCATGACTTTGCTTAATCCGCTACCACGGATTTTATTTTATAAACTCCACACATAATCAGAAAGGTTTTTATGCCGAAGGCGATTGCTGATTATGCGTGGGGTAAAGCCCCAAAATAATAGCCGAATTAATGGCAAAAATCAGGAAAGCGCGCTCATCAAACAAAATCGCATCCGTTAAAGAATAAAACAAAACCCACAAACTGTAAAGGAGGAGGGCGGCGCTGTAGATTTTTATAAAGGTTCGACCAGGCACTTTTTGCAAAAAGTACCTGGTCGAACCTTGGTTAGTAGAAAAAGAAAAAGAGGTAAAAACAGCCCACCCTCTCTTTAAAATTATGGCCAAGATTCCCAAAGCGGCCAAAAGGCCGACGAGGCCGATTTCTGCCGCGATATTCAGATAAAGATTATGAGCGGAAGAACCAGCTTTAGCGAGGTCGGTATGTTGGGAAAGAACCGTGGGAAAATTGCCAATCCCCACCCCCAAAAGAGGGTGTTTGATGATTGAGGCGGCGGTCTTTTTCCAAATCTCCACTCGTCCGCTGTTGGAAGTTTCGTTTAAATCAAGAATGGAGCGGATTCGTTTGGCTAAAATTTGATTGTTTTCTTTTTCTACCCAAAATTGATTGGAACTCATAATGGGGAAAGCAATGACAAAAAGAGCAAAAAACGGCAGAAGAAGTAGTCCCAGTTTTTTTAGGGTTGTTTTGTTTTCTTTAGTTTGGCTATATCTGATTAAAAACGGCAGGGTCAATAAGGGCCCCAAAATGGCCAACCAGATTCCTCTAGTGCCACTCAAGATGGCTAGAAGATAAAAGGTCGATAATAAAATAGTCAGCCAAGCTCTCTGTGGGCAACTTTCATACAAGGTTCGACCTTGTATGTGGATAACTTTGGACCAAGCAAGAGTTAACAAGGATGGAATGGTCATTAACAAATAGACGGGGAAAGAATGCGAGTCAGGAAAAGTGGAGAATACCCGCAAGGACAGCTGGTCTCCAAAGTAAGCAAACCAAGTGTTTCCCTCCATGGCAATGCCAACCCATTGATAGCCATAGAATCCCAGTTGTACCGTATTCCCCCAAAAATCCAAAAAAGCATTCAAGGGTACAAGGTAGGCGCTGATTAATTGGGCCAGGCCCACTCCGGCCACAATGAAGCCGGAAATTAATATATTGCTTAGGAACTTTTTAGTGAGAGTTGGACTTTTTTTGATTAGATCGTAAATAACAATTGGAACCAAACTAAGGTTGATCAAGTAAATTATTCTCTTAATCCCGGTAAAAAAATCATTGGCGACTAAAAGGGAAAGAAGGGAAAGCAAAATGAAAAGTATTAGCAAAGAAGCTATGGGGTATTTTCTAATTTTTGCGATCAGCAAATCAGCCATACCACCCACTCTCGACCCTGGATTCGCCCTGCTGGGCTCACCACTTTCTCGCTCCCGCTCGGTCGTCGCTTTCGCTCGGGGATTTTCGAGTAGGTGTATGGCTGATTTGCTTACTGTTTTCACTTCGCCTCTAGCTGATTTATAAAACCATTTCAGAAAGATTAGTCCGCTGGCAATTCTCCAGATACTAAATGAGTCAAAGTAAGAGGTAAAAGGAATGGCGACAAAGATGGGTACGGAGCGAATAAAAAAAGCGGTAGAAGTTTCTAAGTCGGCCCATAAAACAAAAATAGCCATCAAAATGGCCAAAGGAAGAATGATGGTTCTTGGTATAACTCCAAAAGCCACCATAAAAACAACTAAAACTTGAGCTAAAAAAACTAAATTAATCGGTTTTCGTAAGGTAGACATATGTCCAGAGATGCAGTGGGCATACCAGGTACTTTTGCCAAAAGTGCCTGGTATGAACCTCGAGAGCCTCACTCATTAGTCATTTCTCTTATAGTTTCCAAAAACTTTTTAGTATGCTGGCTCCACTTAAACTTGGCAACTATTTTTTCTGAATTTTGAATAATTTCTTGCTGGCGGGCGGTGTCTTTTAAAGCATTTTCTAAGACTCGAACAATGGCAATAGGATCTTTCTCGTTTTCCACAAAAAAAGCATTTTCTCCGTATAATTCTCTGTTCAGGGCGTTCCCTTTTACTATCGGCGGTATGCCAAGAGCCAAGGCTTCCAAAGGCGGCAGGCCGAAAGCTTCCGAAGAAGAAATATAAATGAATAATTTTGCTCCGGCGATTAGTTTTCGCAATTCTTCGTCGCTTTCTATGTAACTATGATAAATTATTCTTTCCCCGCCGAGTTTCTGATTCGTTTCTTTAACTAAATTTTGCAGAATGGGCGGGTTGTATTTGTCTTGGCCGACTAAAATTAATTTTAAGCCCGGATTTTTATCGGCCAAAATGGCAAAGGCCTGAATGGTTTCTTTGGCTCGACGACGAGGAAAAGCTTGTCCTACATAGAGTAAATACTTATCCACATACAAGGTCGAACCTTGTATGTGGATAAGTATGGGATCGATGCCGAGATAATTTACGGAAATTTTTTCCGGTTTAATTTTAAAAATTTTAGAGATTTCCTCTTTGGCAGACTGGGAGTAGGTGGTGATTTTGGTGGCGCGCCAAGCCGCCCAGTTGGCGAAGATCCTATAGGCAAGTTTGTAACGGAATGGCAATTGTCCTTCTGCGTACTCATAATGGACATCATTAGTGAGGACCACCAAAGATTTTCCCAGAAAAAATGCGGGGAGCATGAAGCTGGGGAAAAAGACAGCTTTAAGATGGTCGCGGAAGTAAGCGAGAGGCAAAAGAAGATGAAAAAAAATATTGAAAGATGGCCTGAAAAAAGGAAGCTTTAAAACTTTTTTTACAAAAATCGGATTGTTTAAAAATGAGTCGCTGGGAATGCGGCCCTTGAAATAAAGATAAAATCTGAACTCATTGGTGAGTTCAGATTTTTTAGAAATTTCTTCGAGAAGTTTTGCTAAATGGTGCCCCACTCCCCACCTATTTGTTTCCGTGGCGTGGCACTCGATACCAATATTAATCATGCGGTAATTGTTACGGTTTAATCAGGTTCTGTACTAATGGTCCTATTATTTTTTCTAAAACACCCAGTTGTGTTGCCCTGAAAAAATTTGCGCGTTCTACCATCTCTTCAATTTTTGCCTGCAACCTCGCTTTAAACTCTTCAACCGAAATACCTAAATCAGCGACCGGGTTTTAATTCTCGCCCTTTGTATTCCGGAAGAGGATAATTTATTCTTGTATAGGATGTAATTTCTGGATTTTCAAATATAAAATCAGCCCGATCCTCACTTCTTTCTTTTCTCTTATCTTGTGAAATTGGTTTTTCTAAAATTTCAAGACCCATACTTAAATTTTACCATATCTATTTTTATAAAAATCAAGCACCCCGTCGATGATCGCTTCTCCGGCGGGAGCTTTAGTTGGAAAAAGAAAAACTTTCAAAAAGTTTTTCAGCAAAATGTAGCCGGACCAGAAGATTAAACTGACCTTAACCGGCCAGGGTGCATTGAGAGAATTAAATATCAAAGCATTCCTTGTATGATACCGTAAAATCAGCGGTTTGCCAAGAGCAGAGGTGCTAGCCGATACCTTATGGTAAATCGTCGTTTCCGGGGCAATTTTGAGCCTATAACCAGCTAATTGAGCTCGTAGACAGAGGTCGGCATCCTCGAAATAGAGGAAGTAGACCTCGTCGAAACCGTCGATTTTTTTTAGCACCTCTTTTTTAATCAGCATGGCCGCTCCGATCACATATTCTTTCGATTCCAATACTCGACCATGAAAATCAGCCATACCACCCACCTTCGACCCTCGACTTGTCGCTCGGGAGTTTTCAGGTGGGTGTATGGCTGATTTTCCATAGACATGTTTTAATTCTGTTTTCAGCCAGGAAATTTTGCCATAATAAACAACTCGTCCTGAGTTTGTCGAATGATCCCTCTCTTTAATAGCTGGTCCGACGATGCCGATTTTAGAATCACTTTCCGCTACGGCGACCAATTTATCGAGCATATCCGGTGGAACAGTCGTATCGTTGTTTAGAATAAAAACATAGTCTGCGCCGTGAGCCAAAGCGTATTTTATTCCAACATTATTTCCCCCGGCGTAGCCGAGGTTTTTTTCGTTTTGGAGTATCAAGGTCGAACCCCCCGCCTTCAATACAAGATCCGATCTTGTATTGACTTGACGATTAATATAATTTCTGATATTATCTTTTTCAGAACTTTGAGAAGCATTGTCCACCACAATCGTTTGAAAGTTGGGATAAGTCAATTTCCCGACAGAATCGAGGCACTTGATAGTGTCTTGGGAATGGTTGTATTGGAGAATGATTATAAAAACACGAGGAGGCATATGTTTATTTTCTTTATTTTGTTTATGTTACATGTCGGGAGTCCAGATTAACTAATTTTCTTATCTCTTCTTCAAATCGACTGCGTGAAAATTTTTCCGCAGTTTTCTTTATGACTAAGGGGCTGTAATTTTTATAATTTTCGTTCAGTCGGCGTACTCCGTTGGCCAAGACAGCGGGATGAGGGTCATCAAAAAACTCGCCATTAATTCCTTCCAAAACATACTCCAACGCTCCTCCGCGACGCAAAGCCAAAACTGGTTTGCCGAAGGCCATCGCTTCCAAAGGAGTCATACCGAAGTCCTCTTCTTGTGGCATGATAAAGGCCTTGGCATTGGCATAATAGTTTCCTAGTTCTGTATTCGGTACTTCTCCCAATAATTTTATCATAGATTTGTTCTCGATCAGCTTTTTCAATCGGCCGTATTCTAGTCCGGAGCCGACAATGACCAAAGGCAGTTCCAATTTATTAAATGCCTTTATGGCAATATCAATGTTTTTATGCGGAAAAAGCCGGGAAACGATTAGGAAGTAGTTTTGCATTTCAAGGTTCGACCTTTTTAAAGATCCAAGGTCGAACCTTTCGACTGGAGGATATATTACAACAGAGTCGCGTCCATAATATTTTTTGATACGCTGTTGAACAGTT